>Ga0075445_10001529_pt1 | contig 11771 bp, 10 predicted proteins | sample CoawatmetaG02DNA_FD_72350 | JGI IMG/M metagenome (GOLD analysis project Ga0075445, IMG submission 72350) | Marine microbial communities from the West Antarctic Peninsula - Coastal water metaG029-DNA | ecosystem: Environmental > Aquatic > Marine > Coastal | place: Atlantic Ocean: West Antarctic...
AATGGTGGAGGAGGCTGGATTCGAACCAACGTACTCGTAGAGAACAGATTTACAGTCTGCCGCCTTTAACCGCTCGGCCACTCCTCCATTTCAAGGGTGTTATTTTTGTTCTAGAATGGAATGAAGTCAACAACAATATCGATAACTTAATGAAATTAATCGAAAATCAACTCTTGGAAGGCATTAATCGCAAAGATATAGACTGTGAATTGTTGAAAACTGTGAACTCCACAAATACTTATGCAAAAGATGCTCATCTGAATAAGAAATATCTTTTGGTTATATCTGAACAACAAACCCAAGGAAGAGGAAGGCATGGTAAGGAGTGGTACAGTCCTGACAGTGGAAATATTTACATGAGCATAAAATTCAAGTCCCCACCGATCCACCCTCCTCTAAGCTTGATTTCAGGATTGCTGGTTAGCGAAGCAATGCAAGAAGTCTCCAACAATCAAGTCATCGGTCAGTTGAAATGGCCAAATGATATCCTCGTCAATCAAAAAAAAATTTGTGGGATCTTGGTTGAATCACAGGTTGTGGATGGTCAAATAGAATTTATTATTGGTATAGGTATTAATTATGCACTACCAAAAAAAGAATCTTGGTGGGGCGAATTAGACTCCATGGGGACTGCCCTGCCGCAATCACTTTTAATCAACTCCATTGTTAAAAAAATTATTGAGTACGACATTGATGGATATCCAAGCTGGCAAAGCGCATGGGTTAATAGATGTATGCATGTTGGCCAAGAGATTGTAGTAAGATCTCACCAAGACAAAGAGATTACCGGCATCTTTAGAGGTATCGCTGAGCAAGGAGAAATTCAGCTGGAAACTTCTGAAGGCTTAAAGCTTATTAGCTCAGGAGAATTTTCAATCCAAGGATTATATTAATATGACAGTACATACAATTTTTCAGCAACCTATTAACTACCAAGATAGCCTGCCATTAAAATCAATTATTTTGGGAGCCGGATGTTTCTGGGGCGTGGAAAGAAAATTTTGGTCTTTGCCAGGCATGGTCATGACATCAGTCGGTTATGCTGGAGGAGATTCTGATAATCCCACGTATGAAAGTGTGTGCTCAGGAATGACCGGGCATACTGAGGTGGTAAAAATTCAATTTGATCCGTCGGTTATTAGTTTGAAAGAAATTTTAAAAGTCTTTTGGGAGTGTCATGACCCCACCCAAGGTAACAGACAAGGAAATGATGTGGGCACTCAATATCGCTCTGCATGTTTTTGTGAAAGTGAATCAGACTTAATAATAGTTGAGCAAACTTTTCATCAGTATCAAGAAAATCTTCTTGCTGCGGGCCATGGAAATATCACCACTGAGATAAAGATCCTAGATGAATACTTTCTAGCTGAGGAATACCATCAGCAATATCTTGAAAAAAATCCGAATGGTTATTGCGGTATTGGCGGCACGGGCTGTTCATTTCAAAATTCTTAGATAAAAAAAGAGGCCTCAGTAGACCTCTTTTTTTTGAGTGCTGAATTCAAGCAATCTGTCAGGGTTATGCATTTTCAAACACAACTTCCATCATGAGTTTTAATATTGTAAAATTCTGACCTTGCCGGTATAGCTCAGTTGGTAGAGCAGTTGATTTGTAATCATCAGGTCACGAGTTCGACTCTTGTTGCCGGCACCACTTCCCTCATATCAGATTTTATTCCTTTTCATTGCTTAAGCATTTCTTGTATTTTATCAGCAAAGACTTCGGCAGCTATTTGATGGCAGCTGGAGTTCAGATAGTTTCATATTATTTTATAGCTTAAGTAAAGAATAGCTCAGATTGATGGCTTCGCCAGTCCAATGCTAGAGAAAAGATATTTTAGAGTTGCACCAAAAAAAGAAATTTGTAATTTTTAAGATTGGCGCAGCCACTTAAAGGTATCTTCAATTGATTGATCAAGATCACCATCAAAGGTAAATCCCGCAGATTTAATTTTTTCATTTCTTACAAAATAACTTAATTGATTCATGATCTTACTTTCCACAAACTCAATCTCAATGTCCTGAAGATTTTGTATGCTATCTAGAATATTTTGTACCGTGTAATTATCGGTAAGCACATTGAAAACCTCATTATCATGATGCTCTGTTATAAAGAAGTTCATAGCATTAGCTGCATCGTTGATATCAAGATATGGCCTATATTGATCCAATGCCGTTTTCCAAACCGTGATTGGTAGATTAAGCGCTGCCTGCCAACAAAATTTATTTACAGCAGTATGAAATCTCATTCCGGGTGAAACTCCAAAGATTGTTCCGAGTCTTAAAATATTATATTTACCTTCAATATTAGAAATAATATATTTTTCTTCATTAATCTTAGATTCTGCGTAAGGGCTCTGAGGATTTAAGAACTCATCATGGTCTTCATAAACCTCGGACTCAGCTGAGCCATAAACACTAGTAGATGATGGAAATATTAATTGAGCGCTTTTGGAGTTACAAAAATCAACTATGTGCTTTGTGGAATTAAAATTATTATTATGAACTTCCTTTGCTCGCTCATGAGAAGCTTCAGCATCAGTAATGGCTGCCAGATGAACAACACAATCAATGGAATGATCTTTAAAGGTGTCGGACAAAAGATGATGCTCCTGTGAGAGATCTATTTTATGAAAATTGAAATTCTCTTTACCAACAAGGCCTCTAAGGGAGGTAAATCTTTGAGTAGATAAATTATCAACACAAAAAATATTATGATTTTTCTGGAGTAGGAATCTGATTAGCTTGCTGCCTATATGACCCAAGCCTCCTGTTACAAGTATATTATTCAATTTCTGTTCCTATAAGTTATAAATTGTTCATAATCGCGAATGTAATCATCTTCATTATAAGGGTGGCTGCACATGACCATGATTGATGAGCAAGCTTGATATTCTTGGGAACACCAAATCCCCGGAGGAACTGTTACCGCATCTCCATAACTCAAAAGAGAAAAGCTTTTTTTATTAGCCCCATCATCGCTGAGTATGTTGACTTGACCTTTAACACAAACCAAAGTTTGCCAGCAATCTAAATGCGCATGATTACCTTTTGTCATTTTAATATCTGGTGAAATAAAAAAAATTCTCTTTACTGGATGCGGGAGCAAGTCTAGGTCATTAACCACCCACATAAAACAATCTTCTTCAGCAATTTGCTGAAATGCAAAAGTCTGGATACTATCTATTGTTTTCAAATTTTAAATCCTCAATCAAACTGTTAAACCCTGATTCAATGCTGTATTTGTAATTAAATTTTTCTGTAAAAAACAAGGAAGGTTTAAGTTTAAATGACCTACGATCTGTAATATACATGTCTTTTAAGCCCTTACCAATTGCTATCTTTACATTAAATAGCTTTTCATATCTATTAGCCAATATCATGATTGCATCTACAAAATAGATATTTTTCTTTGAGCAAGCAATATAAATATCTTTTGGTTTGTGAAGGTTGTTACAAACAGCTACCAGCATATTTGCGGCATCTACAACATGCAAATAATTCCTATAAAACATTCCATCTCCCACAAATCGTATTTGATGTTTGACGTGCATTTGATGAAGCATTTTATTGATCACTCTTCTATTTTTTTTGTTTTCATCCAGCCCTTCATCAGATCCATAAATATTAGAAAATCGTAAAGACGAGCAAGGCACATTGTAAACTTCTCTATAAAAAGAGATTAATTGATCGCAGGCTGTTTTAGCTAGATCGTATGAGGTAACTGGATTGGCGGGGGATTTATCTGTTACCAAGGCTTGACTCTCTATTCCATAAACAGAACAAGAGCTAGCATATATTAAGCCAGTTCCTGAGCCAACAATACATCCTAGTATCCTCTTAAGAAGACTTACTTGATTAATGTAGAATGGGTATTCATTGGATAGATCAGTTTGTACACTTGTATCAGCAGCTAAATGAAAAATTACATCCTGGTCCCTCACCAGGTTCTTGAGTTTCCTTTGAGACGCATTAGGTAAATCTAAAGATACAAGTTTTGCTCCATTGGCCTTATCAGATTTCTTGGCCCAAGTAGACTTCCTTACGAGGGTGAGCTTGCAGTTTAAGTGTGATAGTGATCTTACTAACTCCAAACCAACTTGCCCACTAGCACCTAATACCAGCACCCGTGTCCTTGAAGTAATTCTAAAACTCATTTAACAGTTTGATGATCTGCATTTGATCTTTAGCTCTTAACTCAGGGAAAATTGGAAGAGAAATAACCTCTGCTACAATTTTTTCAGTTATCGGTAGTTTTGGAGATTTTTTTGAGAACAAGCCATTCATGTGATTGCATGGAAAGTAATGAATTCCTAGAAAAATTCCATGTTTTTGCATATATTTAATCAGTTTCGGCCTATTGCTTACCCTGACAACATATAAATGGTAAGAAGATTTTTGATGGGAGCCTTCACTGACTCGAGAAAAATTCTGAGATAAATGTAAGTTATAAAGAGACGCAATTTTTCTTCTTTGTAAAATCTCTTTTTTTAAAGTCTTGAGTCTTACCCTAAGAATCACAGCCTGAATTTCATCCAGTCTTGAATTCATGCCGTTTGGAATGGTTACAACTCTCTCTTGGTTCCATCCATATTGCCTAATAGATTGCGCTTGGATTTGAAGTTTTTTAGTCGGAAGCCAAATACCCCCACCATCCCCTAAAGCTGGTAAATTTTTAGTAGGAAAAAAACTAAAAGTGCCAGCAGCTGCCATGGTGCCACTTTGCTTGCCATGAATAAAAGTTCCGCAACTTTGAGCGCAATCCTCTATAACAATACAATTATATAGTTTTGCTAATTTATTTAGTGATTTCATATGGAGGCCGTTTCCATAAAGATGGACTGCAAGAATGGCTTTAATATTCTTATTGCTCTTTAAGATCGACTCTATTGCATGCAGTGAAATTAATAAGGTCTCTGGATCAACATCAGCATACACAGGTGAACATCCTGCTTTTTTAATGCCAATTATTGATGCTGTCGCTGTGTGAGAAGGCACAATAACGTTGCCTTTACTAATTCCGTAAGCAAGCAAAGACAGGGTGATTGCATCAGTGCCATTAGCGCAAGAAACAAAATACCCTCCATTGTTTAAGAATTGATTGAACTCGATTTCAAACTTCTTAACCTGAGAGCCTAAAATATATTCACCAGAATCTATAAATTTAGAGATTTCAGATAGAATTAGTTTTTTTTTAGACTGAAAACCTGCCCTGGGATTGGAAAAAAAAGTGCTCATGCAGAAAGGTTAGACAAATTCATCATAGAGATGGGTAATCCACTTGCCAGTGTAATCCGCTTCCTTTTTCATAATTTCTTTTTGATGATTCCAAGCAAATAACACCGAAACCTCTGGGTGCGGGTTAAATTCAGAATATGGTACAACTGGAATATGCTTACCGGGTGAAAGAGTATTTTGCTTGATTGGAGTCGTATCAACAATAAAATCAATTAGGTCATTCCCAACGTCACAATAGTTTAATATCGTTGTGCTTTTTGAAGTTGCGCCATAGCCAACAATCCTTGCATTCTGCTCTTTAAATAATTCCAAGGATTGCTTAAAGCTTTTTTTAGCAAAGTCACACTGCTTACTAAACCTTTCATAAGTTTTAATTTCTTTGATTCCCATCGCTTCTTCAGTCTCTAGCTGTGCAGCAAGATTATCAGTCACGGTAATAGAGGGTGATTTTTTGAAATAATATCTCATTGATCCGCCATGAGTATCTAGGTGCTTGCAATCAAAAAGCTCTAAACCATGCTTCTTGAAAACATCTTGAACAGCCGTGCAATTAAATAAATATACATGCTCATCATAAATTTGGTCATAGGATACTTTTTGGAGAACATCACCTAGATAAGGGTCTTCGAAAACTAAGTACCCATCATCTTTGAGAAGAATGGCGCAAGATTTAGCCAGGTCATCTATATCGGGAATGTGACAAAAAACATTGGCTGCATAAACTATATTTGCATGACCTTTGGACGCTACAACCTCACTGGCAATATCAGCTCCTAAAAATTCGCTAATTGTTTCAACGCCATATTTATTGGATTCTTTTGCAACATTCAGTGACGGCTCGATGCCCAAGGATCTAACACCAGCATTGACCATATGCTCGAGCATGACTCCGTCATTTGAACCAACTTCTATAACAAATGAGTCTTCTGATGCAATACCATCAGCCTCCAGAATACCTTGAAGCTCTTTGGCTACATCTTCAAAATGGGCCTTCATAAAATTAGAAGTTCTGCTATAAAAAGCATAGTTGTCATGAAACATTTGCGCTGGATCAGGCTGATTAACTAATTGAAATAAGGCATTATCCAAGTTAACAGCAACTGACATTTCAAAAAAATACTCTTCGTTACTAAAGTCTTTTGGAAGAAATCCATTTGCAAGTGGCTGCATTCCAAAAGAATGCACTATGGGAATATCCTGACCGGAGAATCTACATTTCATTTTCATATTTTATCCAGGTATTTATGTGATTAGAGGTACTCGCAGTCCTCAAAATTTGGCCAATTACTATCTCTCTCATTGATGATTCTTGGGGAGAAAGGTAGATCTAAATCTAATGACTTAAAATTCACGCCTCTTTCACATTTTTTTACATATTTTCCAGCGACATGATACAACAATACTGATTCTTTGGAAATATTGATAAACCCGTGAGCAAGACCGGGAGGCAGATACAGGGTGTTGTGATTTTCTTGAGATAAATTAGCTCTAACAACATTACCAAAAGTGTTGGAATTCAATCGCATGTCAACTGCAAAATCAATGACCTCTCCTTTAATACATGTAACGAACTGTGTTAGTTTTTCCTCTACTTGGTAATGAAAGCCTCTAAAAACTCCCTCATTAGACTTCGAAATATTAACTTGATCAATCTTAGTAACGCCTAATTTTTTGAATATTTCATTGTTCATTACTTCAAAAAAAGCGCCCCTTTCATCTTGAAAAATTGTGTTTTGGATGAGAACGCAATCTGTAATATTTTGATCAATAAATTCCACTTAACCCTACCGTTTTAATTTTTTTGAAGATCATTATAAATGTATTTTGCCATTGCAAGCGAGCATGTTAAGCCTGGGCTCTCTATCCCCTGCAAAAAGACTAAATTATTAATTCCATGATTGCTTGAGGATAAAACAGAAAAGTCAGCAAAGGATTCATTGGGTGATTGAATTTTTGGTCTAATGCCAACGTAGTCTTCTGTTATATCTGAAGGTTTGATATCTGGAAAATACAACTTAATAGCATTAACAAATTTTTCTTTCATGCCGGGTGAGAAGTTGTAGTCTAAATCTTCAGTTGGCTCTGTATCAGGGCCAAATCTAACACTGCCATCAATATCAAAACCAGCATGAATGCCGAGGCCATAGAAGGTAGGCATTGGATATATCAATGCATTAAATGGAGAAGGACCCTTTAACTTGAAATAATGTCCTTTGGTATAATTCAATTCTTTAATCCCCTTAACTATCATCCCTTCGTTATTCATTAAATTATGAGAATGGAGACCCAATGCAAATATAATAATTTTAGATTTAATTTTAAACTCATTACCCTCTGTTTCAAGTTTGCTAACAAAGTTAGATCCTATTTTTTCAAAGCTTTTAAACTCTGTTCTGAGAGATAAGCTCCCTCCCATAGACTCAAATTCATTGGCCAAAGAAATACAAAATTCATGAACATCTAAGATGCCGGTTTCTGGGGAATGCATTGCAAAATTAGCTGTAACCAACGGCTCAAGTTTCTGCAGCATCTTTCTATCTCTAACTACTAAAGGATCACCGCCATAATACTCAGCATTTTTGATATATTGATTGATTTTCTTTAGGTCTTCATCAGAATTACCTAGCAGTAATTTTCCAGTTCTTTTGGTAAAAATTTTCCTACTCTTGCAGTAGTTATATATCATCTGGTTGCCCTGGTGGCATAGAAGGGATTTAAGAGAATTTTTTGGGTAGTAAAACCCAGCATGGATAACACCAGAATTTCTAGCTGATGCCTCTTCAGCAATACGATGATTGCGCTCAATTAAGACTGTTTCATGGCCAAGCGTAGAAAATTCTCTAGCGACAGCCAGCCCAGTAACACCACCCCCAATCACTAATACTTCTGTGGAAACGGTATCCATATAATTCATTCCAATTGATTGATTTTATTTTAACTCATTATCCTCAATAAGAGGTGCAACTCATTCATCAAATGGTCTCCTGTATATAGTGCATTGGATTGAGCCATTTTATTTTTAAAATACAAGCTTTATTTATATAGTTTGATTATTGGTTTTATACATACTTGAATTTTTAAAACTAAAAATACCTTTATATAAATACAAATCAATATATTACATATTTATATCAATTTGCCTCTCTTAGTATTACAGTTTATATATACACATATTTACTAAGGGATCTTTATGTTGAAAAAATATATTTGTTTAATTGCGGCTTTTTTGATTTTGTCGCCCACTTTAATAGCTCAAACTCTTGAAGAGGTTGTAGTTACAGCTCAGATAAGGGAGCAAAGTCTTCAGGATGTTCCAATTTCTATTTCAGCAATTTCTGGGGAAGATATCGCTGATAGAAGTGTAGATAACCTTCAATCTCTCTCAGCTTCTGTTCCAAACTTTATGGTTGTTGAAACTCAAATTGATACTTCTATTTCTATTCGCGGAGTTAGATCAGGTGCCAACAAAGGTTTTGAGCAATCTGTACCTATGAACTTTGATGGGATTTCCTATCCCCGAAGCCAGTTAGCCAGAACACCACTCGTTGATTTAGAGCGAGTAGAAGTTTTAAGAGGTCCTCAGCCTACATTATTTGGTAAAAATGCAATTGGTGGAGTTGTAAACGTTACCTCAGCAAAACCAACAGAAGAATTTGAGGGCAAATTCTCTACATCTCATGAGTCTGAACACGGCGAAGATCAGTCTCTTTTGGTCTTATCTGGTGCGCTATCTGACAATCTGCTTGGAAGGTTGACTGTGTCAACTAGAGAAATGGACGGTTGGATTACTAACCAAAAAATGAAAAGGCTTGAGCCACAAAGAGATGAAACATACATCAGAGGCCAGCTTGCGTGGACAACTGGAGTTGTTGATTACAACCTAAAAGTTGAAACAGCTGATTTCGATTCTAAGGGTTATGCTATGGAAGCTATCGCACCACAAGATGGCTATGGTCTTGTTTTTCGTGGTCCTATTGCAGTTGAAACAACTGAAAATTGGGTTAGATCTAGTGGAGAAACTTTTAGCCAAAATTCAATGGATAATTTTGTATTAACCGCTAACTATCCAATGGATGGTGGCGGCACCCTGACTTCAATTACAGGTCATGTTGAATATGATTCATATGAAGTGCTTGATGTTGACTATGTTGGTCTTGAAATACTAGATGGTACAAACCAAACAGAAAAGTATGATCAATGGTCTCAAGAAATTCGATACACCTCACCTGGTGGTGAAGACGTTGATTACATTATTGGTGCATATTTTCAAACAGCAGACGTTGATGTCACTGATTATGTTCCATTAGGATCATTCTTGGCCCTTGCGGGACCTCCAGTTTCACTTTTAGTAGGAACAAATTGGGACAGACTATACGCGCAATCTTCAGATATGTTCTCGGTCTTTGGTCAAGCCGATGTAAGGCTTGATGACAGATGGAGCTTAACTCTTGGCGCAAGGTATTCCAGCGAAGATAAGGATGGAAGCAGAGCTTTGACACTTGATGGAACAGGATCAGCCTTACAAGGCTCTCCTTTGCTTAATGTATTATGGGCAGCTGTTTTGAATGTTGGCCCTCATAATGTTGCTAGCAGCAGAAGTGAGAATTCATTTGATCCAATGGTTAGATTGAGTTACGAGCTATCTGATAATTCTCAAGCGTATGTTTCATACACCCAGGGATCTAAAGCAGGAGGTTTTGATATCCGTGGTAACTCAATACCAGGAACTCCTTTAGTTTCCAGTACAGGTGGATGGGAGTTTGAAGAGGAAGAAGCTACCAATATTGAATTAGGCTATAAAATGAAATCTGATAGAGCTTCATTTGATTTTACCTATTTCACTACCGAGTATGAGAACCTTCAAACAAGTGTCTTTGATGGTGTATTAGGCTTTAAGGTAGGGAATGCTGCAGCTGCAGAACTCGATGGTTTTGAAATGCAGGGCAGATATCTCATAGCTGATGACTTAGAATTTTATGCTTCTATGGCTAGCCTTACCTATGAATTTACTGACTGGAAAAATAGTCAATGTGCTTATGGTGAAGTTGCTACCAATGGAATTTATTGTGATAGATCTGGCGCGAGTGTAATTTTAGCTCCTGAGGATACAGCGAATGCTGGCTTTGCTTATGAAACTGTCTTATCTAATAGTTGGGTCTTTGATGCTAACTTGAATGTTGATTACTCTTCAGAGTACTTCATCACAACCAATCTTGATAAAAACATCAAAGAAGGCGGCTATTCAAAAGTTGGTCTAGTTCTTGGTTTAGAAAGTTCAGATGGTAAATGGAGACTATCGCTTATTGGTGATAACTTAACTGATGAGCGCATCAAGGTCGTAGGTGGAACTATTCCACTTGCAAGAACCTTCGTAAGACTAGCCTCAGGTGGAGCGCTTGATGGCATAGCTTATGACGCTATCTATGCTCGCCCTAAAAACATAACAATGAAATTAGATTATAAGTTTTAATCAATTTAATTTTTCATAGGCCCTGCTGATGCGGGGCCTTTTTTTTAGTTGCCTATCTTATTAAAGACTTCATAGTATTAGCAGTCCCATAGCAGTCCAAAGACCCACGTCCCATAAAGACTCTTTAGATAGAAATTATTAGAGCAATTATTATTAAAATGTATACACAGATATATACGTATCTAGCTATCCTAAAATCTTTTTCTATTTCTTTGTCATCTTTCATAAGTAACTTTAGCTATATGCAAGTTTAGTAACATAAAAAAACAACGTCACTGCAAGACACCCATATATTACCCAATTAATCCAATTATTCATTTTTTATACTCTTTAATCGTTCTATTTCTAATTTCAGCCATCTAATCTTTTCATGCAGCCCTGCAATCTCGCCCTTCATTGCTAAGACCATATAAAGTAAAACTGGCAAAAGGAACACAGCAATAAAAATCATGCCTTCAATCATTTCACTTCCTTCTTAGATGGACTTTATAACTCATAGTCGAAGCTTAGATTAATGAGTCGACCCCTAGGATCATGAACTCTGGTGTCAAAGCTAAAATCAGGAGCGTCATAGAGCAGTGGAGCCTTTTCATCGAATGCATTCATAACACCCAATCCAACATCAAGAGTTCCTTGAAATAATTGAAAGGATTTTTTGATTGAAAAATCATGCATTAACAATGATTTAATTTGATTGGTGTAACCCAAGCTTACCGCAGACGCAGGGATAGCGCGCTCGTTTGAGTAGCCGTCCAGATATCTTGAGTTCATTCCGACTGTAACGTCGCCAATGGTCCAGCCAAGAAATGTATTCAGCCTTAATTTAGGCAAAGAATGTGTGTGGGCATCGTAATTGAATTTGCCAACGCGATTAACCATTACTGAATGCTCTTCGTGCTCTTCCCCTTCATGCTCTTCTTCCTCTTCCTCCTCGTGCTGAGGTGTTAAGAATTTCGATAATTCTGTTGCCTTAACAGTAAAAGTAAAATCCCCAAACTGAGTCGATTTAAAAGCATTAAGCTCTATGTCCAAGCCATTAACCTCTGTTTTTTCTTCGTTGAAA
>Ga0075445_10001553_pt1 | contig 11703 bp, 20 predicted proteins | sample CoawatmetaG02DNA_FD_72350 | JGI IMG/M metagenome (GOLD analysis project Ga0075445, IMG submission 72350) | Marine microbial communities from the West Antarctic Peninsula - Coastal water metaG029-DNA | ecosystem: Environmental > Aquatic > Marine > Coastal | place: Atlantic Ocean: West Antarctic...
ACCGCCACCCATCCACTCACCATCTTCAAATTCACGAATTTCTATATTTCCATCTGGTTTGCTTTGGCCATCAATAGATAATTCATTTTCTCCCATTAACGATACTTCAATATGTTTCATCTTCTAAAACCTTTATTTCATTTCTGACTATAACTAAGTATACTACACTCAATAGGATTTGTCAAGCGTCTATTTGTATTTATTTTATGCATAATCGCCGTGATGGAGTTTTATTTCGGGTCTAACAAAACCCAAATCTTCAAATTTAATATCTTTCTCAATTGTCATTTTATGAAGTTGCATTTTACCGTCTTTATTATAAGGTTTGACCTTAATATCTTTTTTATAAAATGACACTTTAAGAAGATGCCAATCAAAGCTCATACCAGTTGCTACCCATTCCCTTATCACCCAATCCAAATCAGCTACTGCAAGGCCTGGGCCATGTAATGCCCAAGGGTCTGTCTCTTCAACATGTAGTCTTCTATCTTCTGTATAAGTTCCACCAATCTCATATTTGATGCCACCGTGAAACGGTCCACCCCAATTATGATCTATGAGTTTGAACATATAAAGTTTTTCATTGTCTTCAGCTATATCAAATTTATGATTAGCTTGAATCATATATTTACTTAGTCCTTGACTCCCCAAAAGAGAGGCACCTCTCCATTGGGTTCCTAAAATAATTACTTCTAATCCAAACTCTGCTTTCAGTAAATCAGCGTTTCTAAAATTTGACATGCGTAATGTTGTCTCACCAGTAAATTTTGTATAATGCATCCTTGATTTTTTGAAGTTTATTCGATACATATTACAATCTTGAAAGGTTGCATTAGAAGTATCAGCATATAAAAATATAGCTTCTCGCATGGTGCAACGGATAAACTTAGAATTTCGCATATTAGTGTGATCACCATAAGTTTCTTTAAACAAACAATCGATGAAAGTTGAATTGGATAAATCAGCATCATTGAATGTGGAATCTGAGAAATCAATTTCTTTAAAAGTTTGATTGCTTAGATTTTTGTGTGTTAAATTAATATTATGCATAATCCATACTCCTATCTTTTTTCAAAAGTCCATATAAGATCAATGAAACACTTAATACTATACAAACTGTTAGGATAGGATGTTCATACCAAATACTATTAGTAATATATACCCCGTTGTAAAAATGTAATCCTTGCAACTGTATTAAAGAACTTTCTATTCTTGGAAATAATATAAAAGACATAAGAAAGGCTGGGCGAGAAAACTTATAATTTTTCATTATCATCCCCAACAAACCAAATAAAATTAACATAAAGATATCTTCCCATAAACTAATATATCCATTACTTGCTAACACCGACCAAACGATTAAAACCATCATAGGTATAGCCCAATATAATGGGTTTATATAAAGTATTTTAGATACATGTCTGGCAAACCAAATCATAAGAAATCCAGATATTCCAGTTCCTAACATATATCCCCAGAACAAATGGTCTATAAATTTAGTATCCTCTAATAAAGTAGTTGAACCAACTTCAAATCCCAGATAAACCCATAGAGCCATAAGATACGCATACATTTTATTGCCTGGTATCCCAAACATAATTGTGGGTAATAGTCCACCAATCTTGCCAGAATTATTAGCACCTTCTGAACCTATGATACCCTTAATATTACCATCACCAAACTTCTCCCCCTTACACACACCAACAGTTGCTGAATAAGCAGCCCAATCCCCTATACCGCCACCAGTTGATGGTATCAACCCAGTTATCCAACCAATAATTCCACCCATAAGAGCTAACCACTTATGTTTCCATACAGATACTATTCCTTGCCAAGTCTGTTCGTTGTGTAACTTCTTGTCAATATAAACACACTCTGTTTTTTCTTTTAATACTTGGATAAGTTCTGGTAATGCAAATAATCCTACACCAAGAACTAAAAGACTTATACCATCTTCAAGATATTCCCAACCAAGAGTATTTCTAGCTAGACCCATTCCATCTGGTCCATAACCAATAGTTGCTAAACAACAACCAACAAAAATAGCAGTCAAACTTCTAATTGTATGTTTAGTAGTTACAACAGAAATCAAAGCAAAAGAGGTAAATATCAAACCAACTATTTCTGGTATTCCTATAACACCCCCTATTTCTTTGTAAAAAGGAAACAAAGAAAATCCTATTGCCCCAAACAATAATCCATTTATAGTTGAACAAAATATTGCAGAGGATAGAGCATAAGATGCTTTCCCTTTTTTTGCAAGTGGAAACCCATCAACCATAGTAGCTGCAGCGCCACTTGCGCCAGGAATACCTATAAGAACCCCCGCAAACGAATCTCCAATAGAACAAGATACTACCGTTGCAATACTGAATAAAACAAAGAGATATTCTCCACCAGCGACATCAAAAAATGCAATGACACTATAAAGAAGAATAACTGCTTTGCCAGGCCCTGCTGATGGAATTAACCCAATAAGACCCCCATACAAACAACCAAGTGTAAGCATGAGGGCCCATTGAATCCAAACAGACTGTTGGAGTATTAGTTCCATTTAATCAAACGTTAACATTGGATTTATATTGGTATTTTCCTTAAAAGTTCTACGAATAATTTCCATATTATTTAAACTCTTCTTATCTAAAGATTTCCAAACCATGTTATGAACTTCTTCAGTTGACTTACCAATTGTCCAAGGGTAAACTCCAAGTTTTTTATCTAAAACCTTTCTAGCACCCTTATCTCCAAGCATATCTTTAAAAGAATTAACAAGGTCTGAGTAGTGTGGATTATTAGCTTGAACTACAATATGTTTACCAAATCCAGAACGAAACATTAAAGTTTGTCGGTAAACATTGAAATAATCACCAGAAGGCAATTTGTTCCATTTCTTATAATACACTTTATCAAAGAAAGTATGTGGATGATTTGGGTCAGCAATCATCCCTAATTTGCTATCAGCAATTCCATGAGAAAACCACACTTTAGTTTTACCAGACTTCAATTCATCTTTATAGGTCTTTTTCATATGTTGAAACCCATCTCTTGTTATTTGAATATCGTTAGATAGATATGCTTTCCTACGTTGACCACTTCCCTTCCATCCATAAACAAGACGGAGTTTTTCCTTTTGACATTGTAAGGTTTCCGATAGTTCCATAGGACCACAAATCATTACAACCATAGCCATTACATCTAAAATGGTTTCTGCACCGCCACCAACATGAGTTGCTGGAATATCTGGAAGTTTAGTTTTTGCAAAAACAAATGTTCCATTTAGTTGGCCAGCAATTGGAACGTTATTTTTAGGATCATATCCTTTCCACCCGCCAGAAGTTGTAACCCATGCAGTTATTCCCTTTGGTTGTAATATTACTGTATGGTCATTTTTATAAGTTGTTGCAAATTCAGTAAGAGCCTTCTTACCCTGTTGTTGTTTAATATATCTCAAAGATACAGTATGACCATAATTTTTTAAAAACTTATTCCATTGTTTTGTTAATTGTTGTGCCCATTTTGCCTGGCCACCATCTACAGATGCACCAACAATATAATTAAAATTTTCTGAATGTGCAGTTGTTGTAAATGTTATGAGTGATGCTGCAAGTGTTACAGCTGTAATTAATCGTTTCATTCTATTTCCTTATGTAATAATAGATTTGTAAATATCGTCTGGTACTTTCTCATTTCTTCTCCAAGATTGCCCGTCTTCAAGAACTAGTTTTATAGCTTTTGGGTTATTTCTCCTTCTCTCCCTAAACTCAAATGTATATTCCTCATCTGTGGAACCTGTTAATATATTAATCAAAGAGTTTTCTTTTGATTTATTTTTATTGTAATCATCATCCTTTATATATCTGTTTATATAATCCTTAGCTGGTTGTTTCTGTGTTTGCGAAGTTTTTCCATATGTTCCATTACGATTGGTTATTGCCCATCTCTGAAAATCTTCAGTATTAAAGAAACTAAGAGTCGATTGCCAATGAGGAGTTGTTGTATATGTAAGTACGACTCGACTATCTCTATCTTGCCAATTGAAACAAAATTGAACCCACCATAATAAATCATATATAGTAACAATTTCTACAGGTGCAGTATCCACATGTGAAAATAGTATCTCAGCTAGATTTTTTCTTTCTTTATCAAAAACAGCCGGAGATAAAAAATGTGCTCCTCTATTAAAATCTAATTGGTTCCATGTAAAAATACTTTCCCAATCGTCATTAAGCTTGTCTATTCTGCTTTGAGTATCAGTAGCGCCGTTGATATATTTATTATAAAATAGCTGATCTCCACACTCACCCGTAATTTTTATTATACCATCATTTTCAAACAAAGATTCATCTAACATTTTTTTATGGGGTAAAGGATCATTTCTATCCTTTACTAATTTTTCCCACATTGTAGGAAACTCTACAATAGAATCTTTAGTGTATCGTATATTTAAAATGTCTGATTCAGATTTAGTTTCTAGCAGTGCTATCAAAGCTCCACTACTGTCAATTCCACCACTCCAAAATAATTCTATTGGTTTTCCCAACTTCCATAAATCTGTTGCGGCATCCATACAACAATCTTCAAATGTTTTGTTGAATTTTCCGACAGAAGGAATTGGGTCATACATCATATTGAATGGATTGAATAGACCTACTCTATCTACATGGATATATGATTTTGTCAATATCTTAAATGACCTAATAATAGGATCAATTTTTTTATTTTCTAGAAAGGAATCTATCTCAAAAATATCAGGCCGAAAATACTTAACCTTCATCGATTATCGCCATCTCCTTTAATCTTATTACGTTCCATCCTAGACTTTAGTTTATCTACATTCGCCTGTGCAACTTCTTCAAGTGTTACACCAAGGTCATCAGCAAGTGCTGAGATGTACCACAATACATCACCTAGTTCTAACCCTACACCATCAAGAGATTTACCATCTCTCATATGTTTTTTAACTTTCTCTGCAACCTCACCAGCCTCTCCACACAAACCAAGTGTAGGATATGTCACCTTACATGTGGTTGGATATATTGCGGTTGATCGTGCAAATTCTTGGTATTCATCAAATGTCATTTTTTTACCTTATCTTCTAATTTTATAAGTTTACTCTTTTTCTCACCCAAAGTCAATACTCTTTCTTGCTCAATCATATTAATTATTAAATTTGTAATTGAAACTTCTTTACCCAAATAACCAATCTTTTTTTCTAATACCTCTAAAGTTTTTTTGTAGTATTCTATCTCTTGTTCTTTTTTGAGCTTAGATTCTATCAAATCGGTAAGTGATATAATATCATTGGTCATTTTTCTTCCCATTTGTAAAAAATATGATCCCCAATTTCTGTTGTTTTTTGTTTAATCCTTGCCCATGAAGGTGTGACATAATCAGCATGATAGAATAATGCACCTTCTGTAATGTCAATTACTTGTACGGCATTATCCATTATCATTTTAGATAAGTCAAGGGTCTTTTTATATTCTTTCTTATCTTTAGGTTTATCACTTTTTCCATCACAGTACCAACTGAATTGGCACTTGTGGCGAACAGGTATAATTTTACCATTTTTCTTCCAACTTTCTACGGTAGGGCCTTGCTTTATAACTTCACAAATTGTATTGGGGAATCGTTTATCACCTACTCTATTAAGTACGACAGCCGATACAGCAAGTTTCCCTGCTATACCTTGATCTCTAGCTTCGTGATACATATTTAATGCGAGACACTCTATTGATTGTTCTTTCCAAGTAGATGCTTCTGCTGTCGCAGGCATCAACATAAGAACACCAGCAATTATTGCTTCGGTAAATCCCATTATTTTGATTCCTTCTATATCTCTTGATCCATATAATGTTTTGTTAGTGGTCCAGCCATTTTATACGCTTCTACTTCCCAAGGTTGTTTTTCATATTTAGTTTTAGTATAATTACGATACTTACCGTCCTTACACATCCACATTTGCTTATAAGAACCACCCTTGAATTTATCTACAAGACGATTAGTTTTACCTTGCCAAACATGAATCATTTCATGAATAATAACTTCTATAAATTCTTCTTTACTAACTGTTCTGCTTAGACGATGATCTATTTCAATATGAAAATCACGATAATCATCGCCACAATAACAGAACCCCTCAGCACCCTCTTCAAAGGTTTTTACTAGATTAACTTCAATGTCTAACACACGATGGCGAGGCATCAACATATCCTTGCACCACCAAATAATATCATCTATTAGTTCACGGTCTTTCTTTAGACCACCAGTTATATATACGTTAACCATAAAAAACCCCTTTATTTTTCATCATACATACAGTATACTATACTAATTTATGTTTGTCAAGCTAATAATGATCCACTAAGTCATTGATTTTAAAGAATTCTCAAAAAAGTTTAAAATCTTGCTTCATGACCTTCAAGGATTTCAGTCGGTTCTGGTTGCATATATTCCTCAGTCCAACCAAACGCCTCCCTAACCACAGCATCAGATAATCCCTTATACTTCCTATGAAGAGCTCCATCTTTAGCAGCAATAAGAATCTCTGCTTCCTCTTCAGATAACCCCTCAAGTAACTGAAGGAACATATTCTCACGGCGGAGAGCACTCAACTTAGGATTACCACCCTTAATGAAATGAAACAGGAGTCTAGACTCATGTGCAAGATTAGTATGCTCAGTACCGTCTGGAGCATCGTTCACCTTATAAGGGACTTCACCTTCAGGCAGTTCCCATTCGATAGATGGGTCAAATGATGCTTTCAAAATCATTCGTAATGGTGAAGTATCATTTTCTCGTAAAATTCTAACTTTTTGGTCTTTGGTCTTAGCTTTGGCAACTTTACTCAAAACTTCTGAAATTAGCGGTGTCATATTAAAAATCTCCTATTGATTCCATGAGATTTTTCAATCTCTTTTCTATAAAGTAATTTAGTAGTTTACTACGATCACCATTTGAAGCATCATGGTATGATTTAATACATTCCAATAATAGTTCAATTGGCGATTCCCTCAGATCAATCAATTTCTTGTTTCTCTGGTAATTTCTTTTCACCTCATCGTTTGGTAAAAATTGTTCACACATGGGCCCTGCCCACTCTACAATCTTCTTCTTAGCTAATGGTTTCTGTCTCAATCCATCAGTAAATGTATTGTCTACGGAAAGAACGTTTGGAACACCATCACTAACATCACCCTTCAAAATGTGTTCATATAGATACTCATCTGGATCAATCCCACCAACATATTTCTTAGTGACAGGACTGTATTGAGTAACGTTCTTGTATTTATGTAGTTGAATAAAGTCCTTATCTCCAGACAAAATCAGCGTCTTACCATTATCAAACTCTAACTCACCACACAATGCAGCGATAATATCATCAGCCTCTGCACCATATACCTCAAGAACCTTATAAGGCATAAATTCAATCATTTCACTCTTGATATTATTAAGACAATCAAATATCGCATCCCAATCGTGGCCAGAATTATCTCTAGTTTTCTTACGATTCTTTTTGTATTGCGGGAAGTAATCTCGGCGCCAGTAGTGTTTAGAATCATAACAGATTACTAACTCACCATATTTTTCAAAAAACATCTCACGATACATACGGAGAGAGTTAAGGATCATATGGCGAACCATACTCTCATCTACCTTTGGTGCTTTTGTTAGGTGCAAATGCATCATAACACTCGCAATAGAAATTTGGTTCATATCAACTAGAATCATTATTATTTTCTTTCATTTCAAGTGCAACACTCTTTCTAACAGTGTTGAAACTTACGGTAACTCGTTTATCGGTTTTATTTTCAAGAGTATGGTGGTCAAGCCAACTTGGAAATATTACTAGAGAACCACTGGAACATGGCATCTCTATAACTTTTTTTTCTGGAAATGTGAAGACAAGTGGCGCACTACCTTCATCAACGTAGGGGTAATATGCACCACTTACTACACTACCTTCTCTATCGTCCCAAGAATCAACATGGCGGTGACGATCAACCTTATGACCTTTACCTAATATATTGAACCAACTAGATGATATAACTGAGGCTTCTAATTCTGATGCATAGTCGAATTCCAACTTTTCATGAGTCCTGATATACTCACTAATACACTCTTGAATTTTCATCACCAAAGGTTTAAGTTCTTCCTTGAACAAAAATTCTTTATCAATATTATAACTACTCAGGCCAGAAACTAAATGATATTCACCAGTAATAGACTTTTCGATTACCGAAATAGTATCATCACTATACTTGCTTAAATTAAAATTGTCAATCCACATTATTCATCATCCTCATCGGATTCAATAGAAGGTAAATTGTGATACTTGGTATCAAGGCCATCCGTAGTGAATGCTTCCATTATCTTAGCCATTGGATGGACAGTTCCCATCTCTCTATATAAAGTTGATCTAACACATTCAATAATGAAACTCATGTCTTGTAAGAAATCTTCTCCCTCAACATCAATTGCATTTTCTCTAATAGTATGTATCATCTGAACCATAACAGCTTCTGTTAGATTATCCATGAACATAAGATTATCTTGCATTTCGATAATATCTTCTTTAGGTAAAATAACCTCTCTTTTAGATTTATTCTTCCAAGGGCCTTTGATTACATTTTCTGATTTTTCTTCTGTCATTCTGGCATACCATTTTCCCAAACCATACCTAAATCTGGATAAAATGTTCCAACATTACGTTGTGGTTCACCTTTATTTGGGCCTTCCCAATGATATGATTGAGCTACACATCTATGAGTTACTTTTTTATCTTGATACTCACCATAGAAATTATCAACATAATCACCAGTTCTTAGGTATGTTTTTAGATTCCTCACATATCCTTCATGAATAAGTTGCCTTGCAAGAGCACCCTTGATATTTTGTTTTACTTGAGCACGTTCACCAGATGCAAGTTCCGATTGAGTTTTAATCCACTCCTTAACTTTATTAGGGTGAGCAGGAGAATTATCTGGCAAATCACGCAAACTTTCATGAATACTAGACATACCATAATCAGGATTCTTTGCAACTCTTGCTGCTCTAGCTTTCTCAAGACGTTCTGATGCAGCAACCTTTTGTTTTGCTGTCATCGGTTTACGTTTCTTCCTAATCTTAGAAGTAGTTATTTTATTTTCCATAATCACATACCCTTAAAATACATAACAAATCCGTTAATAAATATTGCACACGCAACAGCATTAACCACAATCAATGACCGATCATTCCACACGATTGAAACCCATAACCAACCTAAACATCCAATAAATTGTAAAAATATATTATACGGATATAGTTGATTAGTAGATGCAATCATTGCAGATACAATAAGAATTGATGATATCCATTTAACATACCAAACTAATGGCTGTTGATGTTTTAATGGAGTAGAAGTTTTAGTATCATGCATAATTAATAACCGTGTTCCTCAAACCTTGTATTTAATTCCTTTAAACAACGCCTACGACCAGCAGCTTTTGCTAATCGTTTCTTTTCACTCCTAGTCTGGTGATACTCACGTTCTCGCATTTCTGTATAGAATCCTTCTCTTTGCAACTTCTTCTTTAAAATACGCAAAGCACCGTCAACATTATTATTTCTTACTTCAACTCTCATACTTATCTCCTTTTGCCTGTGGCAGGGTCTTTCTGTTCTTGTTTTGATAACACTTGACATCCACCTTTATTATATGCCTGACCTATGACATATTGTTTAGATATCTCTTCCTTATATGTATCATCTCTTTTAGTACATACACTAAATTCCAATTTACTAGTTGGAATGGTGCTCTCGACAGGACTCGAACCTGTGACCCACGGCTTAGAAGGCCGTTGCTCTAATCCAACTGAGCTACGAGAGCCTATACCCATCTTCTTTAAATACTTTTTATGAGAACATTCGGCAGCAAGTAGACTTTGAGTCTTCTTGCGTACCTTACGCTTCTTACTGCTTGTTGTGGTGTAATACACCGGCAATAAATGCATACCACTCATTAGTACATCATCACATATAAAACTTTATTAACAATACCAATTGTGGCAATCACCACTAATGCTGTAATCATTTCACTATTCTCCATTCTTTATTAGTGTAACACACTGTAACTTCTTTGTCAAGGGTTGTTTTAGTTTTTTTACAATCACCCTCTTCATAATAATTATCCCACTGAAAATCATCACGCATTTCTTCAAGACGTTTCATATTTTCAACTGGGCGCTCTACGAACAGGTACTTATTGATTTCTTGTTTGCATCCAATTACCTTACATGCAATAGGGCCAATAATACCTGTTAATAGAGACAAGGGTTCAAACGCCTGGGCTGGTTTTGATACTAGACTGAGACAAACTACGCAACTCACGCTTAAGGCGATCATCATCTGCCTTATTCTGCTTACTTGCATTCTCATCTAACTCCTTCCAAGCTTTGGTTGCCCGCAACTTATTAAACAGCATTTCATCCTTACGCAAACGATTCGTTAGAATCTTTCTTGCTTCTGCATCTGAATATTCCAACAAGACAAATGCACGATACTGAACACCATTAGGAACAATTTCTAGCTTTGATACTTTATAACCAGAAACATCTGTATCAGCAGTAATATTCTTTACTGCACGTTCAAACTCTGAAATCACAGAAGAATCAAGATCACCAGAACCAACTTTCGCCTTGAACTGTTTTGCCTGACTACGCAATCGTGAATTAATACGATCAGCAAGAATTACCTTTGCATTTAGTACGGCAGCATCAATTGAAAACTGCATGTCTGGTGTTACAGACGTTCCACTAGAATAAATGTTACGATCATCTTCTGGTTGTATCTTGAACCAATCTGGAATATTGCCGATCTGTTCCTTAACACGATCACGTTTATATTCATAAGTAACGTTAGTAGTAACATTAGTTCCCGGCAACGCTGCGTCCTGTGTTGTTTTGCACGCTGATAGTGCAAGCAAGCTTGCAACACTAACTAAAGCCAATTTACTTTTCTGCATCTGTAATATCCTCAAATTTATCATCTGTTACCAATCCTTCACCCATAGTTACGATGTCTGCACCAATACCCATAACAGTATTACCACAACCACCAAGAACTAAAGTCATACTCATTAGGCCGAGTACAAAAGCCGTTGTAATTATTTTCATAATAACTTCTTACCTTACGTTTTGAAGAGTCTCAATTGTTGCATCACGAACACCCGACTCAATAAAAGCGTCCTTAATGTATGGGATTATATCAGGATAAAACATAGTTAAAGTTATCCCTATTGCCATTCCAATAATAATTCTCATTTGCATATTTCCTTCCATGCTGCTCGCATTACACCATCAATCCATACGTTCATGTAAATCCTACGACAAGCTTGTTGTCTAGGGCGATCAACTTGAAAAACACGATTTAAAAATCCACCAGAATTTTGTTGCGTAGAACCATTCTGATTAATCAGTGGATCACCAAGTTTTACTATTTGTACTGGTTTAACTGGCACAGCTGGCGGCGCTGGCGGTTCATCTGATTTTGGTTTTTCACCAATAGTTACATTACAGTTTTGTTCTGTATTTTTCTTTAGAATTTCTGGAACTGTGGTGCGTAGAATATTCTCTTTCGCACTCGTTTCTGCATTTTTACATGCTGCATTTTCTGCCATGTTAGGCCCGAAAATATAACTACCAGACGTTGGATACCATTTGT
>Ga0075445_10001569_pt1 | contig 11649 bp, 12 predicted proteins | sample CoawatmetaG02DNA_FD_72350 | JGI IMG/M metagenome (GOLD analysis project Ga0075445, IMG submission 72350) | Marine microbial communities from the West Antarctic Peninsula - Coastal water metaG029-DNA | ecosystem: Environmental > Aquatic > Marine > Coastal | place: Atlantic Ocean: West Antarctic...
AATGATATATCATGGGATGAAGCACATATTGGGTATTGGTGCAATTTATACCGAACATCTGAAAAATTTAATCAACATTTCTGGAGGTTATTACAAGCTCCTTATTATAAGAAACAAATTGGAAAAAGAACTATAGGAAATGATATAATAAATGAAGCTACTAATGTTTTTCAAATAATTAAGAAATATCCAAAATCTGAATCGATATTACGAAGGTATGGTTTGTATTGTCAAAGTTGTCCAAATGCAATAAAAGAAGACATAAAACAAGCTGCTGATTATCATGGATTAGATGAAATATCTTCAAAAAATTTATTAATGGAATTGAATAATGCAATATAACATACTAATACCAGCAAGGGGTGGTTCTAAAAGAATACCAAACAAGAACATGGTTGATGTGAATGGTACTCCTTTGATATCGTATGTTATTGAAGAGTGTAAAAAGCTAACTGATTCCGTATATGTAAGTTCTGATAGTGCTGATATTCTTAATTATTCAAGCACCTTAGGTGTAAACGCTATCACAAGGCCAGCAGACCTATCTACTGACTTTAGTAAGACAGAGGATGTAGTAAAGCACTTTTTATCAGAAACTAATACAATTGGCATTTTTATTGTTGTTCAACCAACATCACCACTGCTAAAGGCAGAGTATATACAGGAGGGTATAGAGATGTTATCAAAGTTTGACTCAATTATTTCTGTTGTTAAGGAAACACCATTTTACTGGAGCAAAGGAGTCCCAGTCAATTTTAGTTTAGGCACTAGAGGTAGAACACAGGATAGAGATCCTTGGTATAGAGAAAATGGAGCGTTTTATATAACAACAGCTAGTAATTTTAAGAACGGTATGGTATTGCAAAACGGTAGTGTAGGGCACATTGTTATGGATAAGTATGATTCTATAGATGTTGATAATTTAGATGATTTAAAGGTTGTTAGAAGGTTGCTAAAATAAAAAAAATTTCGTATATTATATATTATGGATAAACATAAATTAAATAAATAGAATCAAATAAAGGGTTATATACATGATAAAAAATAATACAATTTTAAAAGTATTGGATTTGTTTAGATGTTTTAAAGAGGCAGCATTTAAAAATATTAGTACATATTACGATAAAGAATATGCTGATAGGATGAATGCATTTTCGTTAAATAATAACTCAAAATCTGAATTAAAATATATGCTATCAAAGGTAAATATTTTTAATGGTATGAAAATTCTAGATGTGGGATGTAATACTGGCCAGACTTTAAATATGATTAATAATTTTTGCAAAGCTAAATTATATGGTATAGACTTAAATATAAATGGTATAAAGTTAGCAACTAAACAATTTCCTAAAATAGAATTTAAACACGCACCTAGTGAAGATATACCATACAAAGATAATTCGTTTGATTATGTAATGATAAATCATGCTATAGGACATGTTGAAAATCCAGATAAAACCATTTCAGAAGTTTTTAGAGTATTACGTAAAGGTGGTAAGCTATCAATAGTTACTCCTAATAAGTGGTACAAAGTATATATGACCTTAAATAACTGTATAAATAGTTATAATCCAGATCCAACTGTATTAAGGTATTATACAATAAAAAGCTTACAGAGATTATTAGAAGGTAATAATTTTAAGGTTACTCACAAAACTTATTTTGGAGAAATACCGTCTTGGTCTAATTTTATATTTAAAGGTAAATGTTCAATGAGAGTAATAATAGTGGCAGAGAAACTATAAATGAATAAAAGTAAAAAATACTGTGTATTATATACAACTAGAAATTATTATGCATTATTTGAAAATCTTATCTATAAAAAATCAGTAGCAAATTTTGATGAAGTTTTAGTATTAAATGCTGATATAAATTCAACCAATACACAAAAGGAGCTAGGTAAGGAAGTTTGTAAAAAACTCGGGATACATTGGATAAATGATGATTCTGATAATTATAATTCTTGTGGTGAAGGGTTAAAGCGTGCAGATAAATGGTTAACTGATAATAATATTGATGTTGATTGGATAATATCATTTGAGCACGATGTCTTGACTTTAAAAGAAAGTCAATGGGATGATTTAGATAAATTTTTAGAGAAATATCCAACACTAGTTGATAGGGTTGGTCAGTTTGGCGGGAATACCCATCAAGGGTATACGGCAACTTCTTATAAAAATAATAGAGGTGGTGATATTACCTATCATGGCCCTGATGGGAGAGATGTTTATACTAATGTACTAGATCAAGTAAATTCAACTGATTTAATTACGAGAAGGAAGTTTAGGACTACCACCGGGAGGGGTAATTTACCAATTGGTATAATACAACAACCACATCGAGGTTGGTATCAGGAATTACCTGATGAATGGTATTTACAAGATTATTTTGTTGTTGAAACCGCCAATCATTATATGACTGGATATAATAGAAAAGCGTTAAAAGAGTGTGTTAATATAGATTCAAGATTTACATGCGATTTATGGCCAGACGATATCGGTCATCAATTTATGTTAAACGGATTTGTAAATATAATGATACCTGATATGATAGTATTACAAGACAAAACTTATAATACAGGTACCTCTACTGATTTAGTTACACAAGATAGAAGTTGGTTAAGGGGAAAAGATGCATTAGAAATTTGGATAGAAAAGTACGGTTGGCCATATGGGAAAAGAAATTTCGAAAGGAGTCACTTCGTATCAGCACTTAATACTAAGAGTATGTACAAAAATACAATACAAGAACAATTATTTAACATGAGTATAGATGCAGGACCTAAAAAAATAGAGGATTTTTATGAGTTATAATAGCGATTTACAGCATATAATAGATAGTGTAGGTGAACCTACTATAAATAAATTTAATGGTAAGGTTATATTATTAACTGGATGTAATGGATTTATAGGAAAATGGTTTCAAGATATATTTGAATATTTTAATGAAAATATATTAACTAAAAAATGTTTAGTTTTGTGTCTTGATAATAATATTGTTAGCAAAAAAAGATATACTTCCAGTAAATATATTAAATGTAATATATCTGATATTGATGATATTTACGCTCACATAGATAAATTTAATATAGATAAAATTGATTATATTATTAATTGTGCAGGAATTGCAAGTCCTAAAATTTATAGAAAATTTCCACTTGAAACATTAGACGTATCGTATTTAGGTACAAAGAATATACTTGATATTTCTATTAAGTATAATACAGAATCAGTTTTATGCTTTTCTTCAAGTGAAATTTATGGCACTCCACGAGGGGAGAATATACCAACACCAGAAGATTGTCTTGGAGAAATACCTACTATGAGTACTAGAAGTTGTTATGATGTTGGTAAAGAGGTATTAGAAACGCTGTGCTATGTGTATAATACAGAGTATAACGTACCAGTAAAGATTTTGAGACCTTTTAATTTATATGGACCACAGATGGGGCTTAACGATAATAGGGTTCTATCTAATTTTATTTTAAATGTCTTGCATGACGAATACTTAAATATTTATGGTGATGGGAAGCAGACTAGAACATTTTGCTATATTACAGATGGTATAATTGGAATGCTTAAGATATTAGATGGTGGAAAAAATGGACAGGTATATAATATAGGTAATCCCACTCCAGAAATAACTATGTATGACTTAGCATCAAAAGTGTGTAAATTAACTAATCATAAAAAATTAAATATTATACCTCATCCGGATTTTTATCCATCTGATGAACCATTAAGAAGGTGTCCTGATATTAGTAAGATAAATAATGAAGTTGGATTTGAACCAAGAATAAGTTTAGATGAAGGTCTGCTTAAAATGTATAACTATTATAAGGATGGGGAGGAGCTACATGCCAATAAAATATCATAATCCGTGGACTATTGTTAAGATGTTTGAAGAAGAAGTTGCATACTATACTGGTGCAAAGTATGCAGTAGCAACATCAACTTGTACTGACGCATTACTGCTTTGTTGTGTATATGAACAGGTAAAAGGTAAGGAGGTAATAATCCCTAAACATACGTATATATCAGTACCACAATCTATAAGTCATGCAGGGGGAACTCCTGTGTTTGAAGATTTAGAGTGGAGTGGGATATACCAATTAAAGCCTTTCCCGATATATGATTCCGCAAAGAGACTAACTACAGGTATGTACATACCTAACACTCACATGTGTCTATCATTTCACTTAAAGAAGCCTATAGGTATTGGTAAGGGTGGTATGATATTAACAGATAGTAAAAAAGCAGTAGAATGGTTTACACAGGCAAGGTATGAGGGTAGAACATTTAATTCTAACACTTCTTATCTTACTGATAATATAGATATAATGGGGTATAATGATTATATGACACCGGAGCAGGCAGCGAGAGGGTTATCGTTGCTACAACTTTATCCAGACCATGCACCAGATCAGACGGAAGTACCACCATATAAAGATTTAACTACATTTCCATTATTTAAGAATAATAAAACTATATGAACAATAAGGTAATATATACAGCAATATTTGGCGGTTACGATAAGTTACCTGACCCTGCATTTATACCTGAAGGTTGGGATTTTGTATGTTTTACTGATAGTGATATTCAATCTGATGTATGGGAAATAAAAAAAGTACCAGCTATCTATGAAGACTCAACACGAAATGCAAGAAAGTATAAAGTATTACCTCATAGATGGTTTCCAGATTATGATATTAGCTTATGGGTTGATGGTAATATTGTAGTACGAGCTGATGTAGATGAGCTTATAGAAACCTACATCCAAAATTGTAATTTAGCAGTACATGATCATAATCAAAATATACTAGATCCTAGAGATTGTGTTTATAAAGAAGCAGAGACAATATTATATCTAGGTCAAAAGAATGGAAACTATAAAGATGATCCTAACCTTATTATTACACAATTAAACAAGTATATAGCTGAAGCATATCCTAGAGATAATAGTTTAGCTGTAACTATGCAAGTTATAAGGCGTCATAATGAGTCTGATTGCAAAAAGGCTATGGAACTATGGTGGGAGCAAATAAAATATAATAGTAAACGCGACCAACTTAGTTTTAATTATAGCTTATGGAAGACGGGAATGAAATTTAATTACTTTAATGGTGATTCAAGAGATAATAAATATTTTCTACATACAGGTAAGCACAAAAAGAAAGTAAGGGTAACTAATACACCTGAATTCTCTCCTATTGATGTAGAATACTTTATGGATATGGAATTAGCTTGTGGTGGTGGTGGCAAAGAAGTTATCAAGCAAGGTGAATCTCTAGTAACAGTACGAGATGTAGTAAATTTTTATAAAGAAGAAGATAACGTACGACATACTGAATCAACTCTTAAGCCAAATAATTGGCAGTATTATAATTGCATGGTAGCAGAGTTTAGACATGGAGTTGATAATCATCATGATATTGGGTGGGCTAATATGACTAAAGAGTATTATGAAGGTTTAGATATGATGACTGATGAAGAGATAGAGGGATTTCTAAAATCTACTCCAGTTGAATTTGATAATGGTTACATTAGACACAACTATCACAGAGCGTGTGCTATGATTGGTAGACTCATTAAAGGAAAATCTTATATACCTTTTTACATGAAAACGTCACAGATATACGATGAACCAAGAAAGAAGGATGGTAATCATAGGGCTAAACCTCTTATTTTAAAAGTATATGGTATAGATCAGGTTAAATTAATCTCTATACCTGAATCCGAATATACTATTACTCAAAGTGGTATATTAGCTTTAATGGGTATTAGGAAAAACGATGATATTGATATTATAATTTCATCCAAAGCTAGAAAGCAAATATTTAATAACTCACAAGAATTTATAAGATTACCAGGTGGTATAGAAATATTTGAACCTAGTAAAAGTAAATTTATGAAATTTGGAGCTACATGTGATGATGATCTAATTAAAAAATACTCCTTTAATGTAAATGGGGTTAACTTTTTAGAGCCACGATTTTACTTAACCCGTAAACGGCGGGATAGGGAAAAAGATATAAAGGATTGGAATGGTATAGATAAATTCTTTGAGTTACAAAGACATAAAGGTTACCCGTTCAATGAACTAACCGATAATCAATGGAGTTACAGTAAATGAAAAATATAGTCTTTATACCAAATATTAAGATAGGTGATGGAGCAAGATCTACATCATACCAATACTCTATTGCTAGCTGGAAGCATTTCTGTGATAAACATGATTGTGAGTTGTTAGTGTGGGAAGATTTATTATTTCCTATCGAGGATATGAAAATTACATGGCAGCGCTATTATCTATTTGATATATTAGAAGGTAATAATATAGATTACGATCAGATTTTAATGGTAGATGCAGATACAATAGTACATCCAGATTGTCCTAACTTTTTTAAAGAGACAGAGCATAAATACTGTGGTGTAATGAATGACGGTTGCTATGAATGGGTAACACGTAGTATACGTGATTTTAATCAAGAGTTATTTACTGGAGATACACCACCTCACCCATCAACATATATAAATGGTGGGTTTCAAATAGTAAATAAAAAGCATAAGAAGTTCTTTTCAAATATGAAAGAGTTTTATTCTGGAAATAAAGAAAAGATACAATATGCAATTGATAAAATAAAAGCAGGTACTGATCAAACTATTGTAAATTATATGCTTAAAATTAACGAAGTAGATGTTAAAGTATTACCTCCATGTTACAATTTACAAGATTTATTTAGAAAGAATTTATTACATATACCTGGACATAGTTGGTGGTCAGATACACTAGAAGGTCTATATAGTGCAGGGTGGGTATACCATTTTAATGCTATACCGCAAAACGATAGACATGCAAATTATTGGATAGAACGAACATATAAGGAGTTGTATAAATGAAAGTAGCTTTTTTTGCTGAGGGTATAGCGCATGGTAAAATACCTCGAGATTATGAAAATATGAGGACTGATATGGCATGGATTTGTGCTTCTGATGCTATACGTATACCTTACTTTGAGACAAAGAAATTAGTTGAAGCTAATGAAAAGTTTGATGTAGGGGTATGCATAATACCTAAACGATTAGATTTAGGTCACAAGAATCATGCATTAGAGCAATCTGATATCCCACGTATCAAGCAGTTATGTAATAAAGTAGTTTCTATGCAAGAAGGACCACATTGGTATTTTCAGGATTATGCATTAGAGCAGCAAATCTGGTATTATAACTTACTACAAGAAATGGATGAAATCTTTGTTCACAATGAACAGGATGCTGTATACTTTAGAGGGCTAACTGGTAAGCCGTGTAAGGTTATGCGTACGTTAATGATCGAAGATACTCTAAAGGATATTCCTTTGAATAACGGGGAAGGTGTTATGATTGGTGGTAATTTCTGTCAATGGTATGGTGGGTTTGATTCATATATTGTAGCGCAGGAATTTAATGAGCAAATTTATATTCCTAGTATGGGTAGAAAAATACCTGGCGAGGAGCAGATGGAGAACTTAACACATTTACCGTATTTGAAGTGGAACAACTGGGTAGCTGAATTAAGTAAACGTAAGTACGCAGTACACTTAATGAGGACACAGGCAGCAGGTACGTTTGCATTAAACTGTGCTTACTTAGGTGTTCCGTGTATAGGGTATAAAGGATTAGATACACAAGAAATATGCCACCCTTTAACTTCAGTTAGTATAGGAGATCTCGAAACAGCTAAAGAGCTTGCACACAAATTAAAAACTGTACCTGAGTTTTATAAGCTATGTTCTGAAACCGCGATCAAGCGATATAAAAATGAATTTAGTGAACAACATTGGAAAAAACAATTTTATGAAAATTTACGTTGATATAGATGAAACAATATGCTTCTATAATATGCAAAGGATTTACTCAGAAGCAGTTCCTAATATGGAAAATATAACTAAAATAAACAAACTATTTGATGAAGGTCATGAAATAACTTATTGGACAGCTAGAGGTTCAGTAACAGGAGTTGATTGGTATTTAATAACAGAAGACCAGTTAAAGAGTTGGGATTGTAAATATCATAAATTAAGTGTTGGTGAAAAACCAGCTTATGATTTATTAATTTGCGATAGAACTAAGAGAATAGAAGAAATATGAATAAAATTGAACTAAGCAGCTTACAGCTTGATACATTAGAGTGTATTAAGGATAAATATGATAGGATTATTAATGGTGTAAGCCATGGTAGGAGTATTTACTATGATTCTAACAACGGAGTTTATTATAAAATCTTCCATCCAAAATACTGTCGCATAGATAATTTTAGAAAAGCTATTAAAGCTAACTTTTTTGATGGACTCGCTCCAGCTTTATGTGGATTGATATATAATGATGGAATAATTGTAGGTTATGTAACTAAAGAAGGACCACTGCTATCAGCAAATGAATTTGATAATCATTTGATTCCTCAAGATTTTTTTCGTATATTAAAAAATAGAATTAAGGAGAGTGGTTTATTTTTTTATGATTTAGTACCGCACAATATTATTCTTATTGATGGTAAGCCAAGTCTTATTGATTTAGAGAGTGTATATGATATACGTGAGTATAACTCGATTTCACTACATAATGCTAAGGTTAAGCCAGCTGAGTTAGATAATTATATTAAAGAGTTATGGAGATCAACACCAATGAAAATAAGCTTAATACAGCCAGGTCGAAACAATTTAAAATATCTTAAATGGTCTTACGACTCGATAAGAAAGAACCAAGGCGATCATGAAGTAGAAATTTGCGTAGCAGATGATTTTTCAAATGACGGTACATGGGAATGGTGCAAAGAGATGATGCAGCATGATCCACATTTCAAGGCAATTAGAAACGAAGGTCCTACTAGGCTAGGACATACAATATTATATGATAGATTGGTAAATGAGGTAGCTAGCCATGATATATGTATGATATACCACGCTGATATGTATCTATGCCCGAATGCATTAGATTACGTAAAAGAGTTAGTTAGCCCTAAGAGAATTGTATCTCTGACAAGGATAGAGCCACCCTTGCACCCGCCGGGCCCAGAAAAAGTATTACAAGATTTTGGAATAGAACCTGAAGAGTTTGATGAAGATGCATTATTTGCATACCTACAAGCAACTGATGAGGAGCGGAGTGTTAAGATTACTGAAGGTGTATTTGCACCTTGGGCTTTCTATAAAGAGGATTTTCAAGAGATAGGAGGTCATGACCCATTATATGCTCCACAATCAAAAGAAGACTCAGATATATTTAATAGATTTCAGCTTAATGGAGTTAAGTTTGTACAAACTTGGGGAGGTTGTGTATATCATATGACATGTAGAGGTTCAAGATTTGCTGATGGTGCAAAAAGAAACCCAGATGGAAAAGTCTTTATGAAGAATAGAGAGACGGATGAATGGTTGACGCAAAATAATAAAGCAACTAGGGAGTTTATTAGAAAATGGGGTCACCTCTGCAACCATGATACATTTCTGAAACCAATTATACCTCCAAAATATAATATAGGGTTTATAATTACAAATGCTAATTTGCAACTAATAGAAGTATTAGAACCGTGGTGTAGTACAATTTATTGTGATGAACAATTTAATATAGGTAGGTACGCAGATTATGTTGAGATGGAAGATACATCATTTGATTTATACGAAAAGTTTAAGCCATTGGACAATGAAAAGCAAAATGAAATTTTAATTCAAATAGATGGTAATAAATTCTCACAACAAGATTACAAATACATACAGCAGATATCTGCGATAATTCAAGATAGTGGTGAAGAAACATTTCACGGTGAGATAGGAAATCTTATTATAGATATAATACAAATGAATACATATGAAAACGAGTTAATTATATGCGAATAATAGTTACAGGAGGGGCAGGGTTTATAGGAACTAATTTAATTAAAAAATTATTAAAAGACGAGCACATTGTAACATCAGTTGATAACTATACAACTGGAAATACAGATAACCATATTGATGGTTGTGAGTATTTGGATTATGATATCAGACAGATAACTGACTATGACTGGTTAAATCCTGACATTATTTTTCATTTAGCTGCTAAGTCAAGAATACAGCCTTCATTCAATACCCCTGATGAATATATTCAAACAAACTTAAACGGTACTCATGAAGTAGTTAAATATTGTTCAAATAAAGGAATACCATTAATTTATGCAGGATCTTCTTCACATCACACAGGTAAATTTTCAAATCCATATACCTTTAGTAAAGATATTGGAGAAGAGATTATTAAATTATATCAAGATCATTTCAATTTAAAATCAACAACAGCGAGATTTTATAATGTTTATGGTCCTCACCAACTAACTTCAGGAGGGTACACTACATTAATTGGAAAATGGTTAAATAATATCGAAAAAGGTACTCCATTTGATATATTTGGTGACGGTGAGAAACGTAGAGATTTTACTCATGTAGAAGATATCGTTGATGCACTTATACGGATTATGCAGCAACAATCATATGGTCATGTATTTGAATTAGGTAGAGGTAAAAATTATTCTATTAACGAAGTAGCGAAAATGTTTGATACAGTCCCATGGTATCAACCTGATAGACCAGGAGAGGCTCAAGACACATTAGCTGACAATACACTAGCATGTGACATATTAGCATGGGAACCAAAATTAAATTTAAACGATTATATAAACAAAGTATTAAAGGAATTATGAAAAGTATTGGAATTATAGGACAAGGGTTTGTTGGAACAGCTGTCAATGAAGGATTAGCAAAACATTTTAAAATTGAAACGTATGATATTGTTAAGGATAGTACATGTAACTCATTAAAAGAGTTATATGATAAGAGTAATATTATATTTTTATGTTTACCTACTCCAATGGAAAAGGGTGGCAAATGTCATTTAGGAATTATAGAACCGGTGTTAACTGAAATAGACAATTTAGGTAAAAAAGTAATTGTAGTTAAATCAACAATTCCACCCGGTACAACAGAAAGATGGAATAAAAAATATAGCAATATAGATATAGTATTTAATCCAGAGTTCTTAACAGAAGCAAACTCCATAGAAGATTTTAAAAATCAAAATAGAATTATAGTAGGCGGACCTAGGCCTGCAACTACAAAGGCAGCTAGAGTATTTAGAAAGGCATTTCCAAAAGTTCCTATTATAAAGACAGGATCAACATATGCCGAAATGGTTAAGTATGTTACTAATTGTTTTTTAGCAACAAAAGTTTCATTTGCAAATGAAATGTATGAAATATGCGAAGGATTAGATGTAGATTATGATAAGATAATTGAATATGCTATGCATGATGAAAGATTAGGATATTCACATTGGAATGTACCCGGACCAGACGGAGATTATGGATACGGTGGACATTGTTTTCCTAAAGATGTTAAGGCATTAATAAATGTAGCTCATGAATTAAATATATCACCAAGAATGTTACATGCAACTGACATGAAAAATAATGATGTAAGAAAACATAGAGATTGGGAAGGTATGGAAGGAAGAGCAGTCATATAGTGGAGTATTTTCTAATACATAAAGATCAACCTGATGAGTATCTACTTATAGGTACTGATAGTCTAGGCTCTTTTTGGCCTGATCAAGGACTTCAAGCTTTAATGAATATAGTAGAGAA
>Ga0075445_10001617_pt1 | contig 11457 bp, 9 predicted proteins | sample CoawatmetaG02DNA_FD_72350 | JGI IMG/M metagenome (GOLD analysis project Ga0075445, IMG submission 72350) | Marine microbial communities from the West Antarctic Peninsula - Coastal water metaG029-DNA | ecosystem: Environmental > Aquatic > Marine > Coastal | place: Atlantic Ocean: West Antarctic...
ATATTGTATTGGTGTAGGTAATGGAACTGATGCTCTTGAAATAGTTATAGAATCCCTTGATTTAAAAAAAGGAAGTGAAATAATTGTTCCAGCAAATAGTTTTATTGCTTCAGCTGAATCTGTTACAAGAAGTGGTCATAAGGTAGTATTTTGTGATTGCGATGAACAAAACTACACTATATCTTTATCTAGTTTAAAAACAAAAATCACACCAAACACAAAAGCAATAATAGCTGTCCACCTTTATGGACATCCTTGCGATATGGATGAATTAAAAATCATAGCAAAAGAGCATGACTTGAAAATTATAGAAGACTGCGCTCAATCTCATGGTGCAGAATACAAAGGTAAAAGAGTAGGTGCACTTGGTGACGCAGGGATATTTAGCTTTTATCCTGGTAAAAATCTTGGTGCATATGGTGATGGAGGGGCAATAGTTACAAATGATGAAAAATTAGCAAAAACTTGTAAGATGATAGCAAACCATGGAAGAATAGAAAAATATAATCATGAATTTGAGGGGAGAAACTCAAGACTAGATGGGCTTCAGGCAGCAATACTTTTTGTAAAACTGAGACATCTTGATAGCTGGACAGAGGCAAGGATAAAGGTTGCAGAATATTACCTTGAAAACTTACAAGATATAGAGGACGTATTTTTACCTAAAAGAGAAGATTGGGCTAAGCAGGTTTATCATTTATTTGTTATTAGAAGCAAGAAAAGAGATGAACTTCAAAAGTATTTAGAAGAACATGGAGTAGCTAGTGGGATACATTATCCTATAGCTTTACCTAAGTTAAAAGCTTACAGTTATCTTGGCCAATCAAGTGAATTTTTTTTCGCACATACTAGTGATAGTGAACTTTTAAGTTTGCCAATTGGTGAACATTTAAATCAAAATGATTTAGTAAGAATAGTTAAATTAATACAAAATTTTTAGTCTATATTAAAGTTATAAGGAAAGTGATTGCTCAAATTAAAAAATCTAGGCATTTATTGTGATTTTATTGCTATTACTGCAAATGATAAAGAGTTGAAAATAAAATATAGAATAAAAGTTAACCATGGCCGTATTGCAAAATGTAATTATGAGTTTGAGAAAAGCATAAATTTGGTAAATTTTAATTATGTGGTTATAGCTATATGAAAAAAAAAATAATTATCGCTAGCTATATATTTCCACCGCTGAATAGTCCTGGATCTGATAGAGTCTATTCTTTTGCGAAATATTTATCTGAGTTTGGCCATGATGTTATTGTGGTTACATCAAGGCAATATGGAGACTTAAAGTATAATTTTAAAGGGTTTCAAGTATTAGAAGTTGGGGGTAAAAATGTAGATAATATGCTTTCGAGTGCTAAACAAAAGCCAAGTATTTTATTAAATATTTTAAGAAAAATGGCTATCAGTGAGGTAATTCGATTACTTCCATTTGGAAAAATACTTAGAAGTGAGTGTAGATGGGTCGAGTCAGCCTTTGTCACCATTTCTGAATTAATTAATAATAGTGGTTGCGATATTTTGATTACAAGTCATCCGCCTTCAGAAACCATTAAGTTAGGATCTAAAGTAAAAGTAAATTTTCCAAAAATTAAATGGGTTGCTGATTATAGAGATTTGTTTGCAAAAAATCATATGACAGATTATTATTTATTTGTTAGATTTTTTTTAGGAATATATGAAAAATATCTCATTAAGAATGCAGATGTTTTTATTTTTGCATCCAAAGGTTTACTGGATGATCAGAGTTTCTTATTGCCGAAAACCATAACAAAAAGAGTCGTATACAATGGCTTTTGGAAGATTTTAGAAACACCTAATTTAAATATAAAATCCAACAAAATAGTGTTTGTCTATACAGGCTCTCTGTATAACGGGAGTAGAGATATAGATTCTCTTATTAAGCTTATCGGGTCATCTGATAGATATATTTTAAATATTGCAGTTTTTAATCAGTTAGAGAAAAATCTTATTATTGATTTAATGGTCAAATACGAGGTGAGCAAGAGGCGCGTTAATATTTATGTTAATATTTTCAGGGATGAGTCAATTAAACTCCAGTCCAATGCTGATTTTTTGGTTTTATTGCTCAGAAAAGATGGCAAGGATAAAGCATACCCGACTGCTAAATTATTTGAATATCTTTCACTTAAAAAGCCAATAATTGGATTTGGTAGTGATGAGAGTGAGGCTAGTTATATTTTAAAAAAACTTGAAGCTGGTGTTTTTATTGAAGGTAAAGATAAAAAAAATGAATTTTTTAAGGAATGGTTATCTAAAAGTAAAATGCCTTCTAATGAAAATGTGCATTATTTCAGCAGAAGAAATCAAGCGTTAGAGTTAGAGAGGTTTATACTGCATGATTAGTGACAATAATTTACTTAAAGTAAATAAAATGCACATTCTGAACGTAAATACTTCTCTTGATATGGAAGCTGGGGGAGGAACAGCGGAAAGAACTTTTCAAATGAGTCGCTTCCTTGCTTCTATCCAAGATATTGAATGCACTGTTCTGACTCTTGATTTAGATCTTAAGCAATCGAGGGTTGACTCTATCGCCCCTGCTAGGGTTGTAGCTTTGCGCTGTATATCTAAAAGATTTTATGTTCCTTGGGTAAGCTGGAGAGTTATTGCTAACTTAGTTATAAAAGCAAATGTTGTTCACTTAATGGGGCACTGGAGTATTCTTAATGCACTCGTATATTTTGCTTGTCGCTTTTATAAAAAACCATATGTTGTTTGTCCAGCTGGGTCTTTAGGTTTATTTGGCCGCTCAACTATTCTTAAAACCTTATATAACTTCATTGTAGGAAATAGAATGATTCGCAATGCATCAGCATGGATAGTAGTTACCAAAAGTGAGTTTTCTCAATTTGAGAGTCATGGTATTACTGAAGACGATATTACTATAATTCCTAATGGCGTATGTAAAGAAAGTTTTGAGCAATATAATGTAGATCGATTTCGTGAAATTAATAGTTTACCTGATTTGCCAATAATACTATTTATGGGACGATTGAATTTAATTAAGGGTCCCGATCTTCTTTTAGAGGCATTTATTAATAGTAGTAAGAATCTTCAAAATTATCATCTTGTTTATGCAGGACCAGATGAAGGGATGATGGAGGGCCTTAAAAGTAGAGTTAAAGAAAAAAATTTAGAAAATTTTATTCACTTTCTGGGTTTTGTTGGGGAAGAGGAAAAAACATCAGCTTATCGTAGTGCTAGTTTATTGGTGGTGCCATCTCGCAAAGAAGCTATGTCAATCGTAGCATTAGAAGCAGGTGTATGTGGAATACCTGTTATGATTACAGATCAGTGTGGGTTTAGTGATATTTGTAGTGTTGATAGTAGACTTGAAGTTCCTGCAACTATTGCAAGTATTTCTGAGGGTCTAAATTCTCTACTAAAAGATCCAAAAGAGTTGGAAGGTATTGCATTAAATTTTAAAGAATATGTTGAGAAACAATACTCCTGGAATACTATTACTCCTATGTATATAAATCTTTATGAAAAATTATTATCTAATAGCTATATTACTCTAACAAAGAGATGAGATTAAGTGTCCTTATTTTTAGCTTATTTGTATATTTATTTTTATTCAAATGTGTATACATTAGAAATTTTAGAAGTGTTTTCGAGTTGATTTTTTTATTATTTTGTTTACAATTCTCTTTTATGATTGCATTTTCTTTAATACCAATATTATTGGTAACTTTTTGTTTTAGAAATTCTTTTTTAAATAATGGTGTGGGATTATATGTTTAACGGTAAAAAACTTTTGATAACAGGGGGAACAGGGTCGTTTGGAAATGCTGTTTTGAAAAAGTTTTTAAATTCCAATATTTCTGAGATTTGCATATTTTCTCGTGATGAGAAGAAACAAGATGATATGCGTAAGAAATATGCTCATCCAAAGTTGAAATTTTGCATTGGTGATGTGCGTGATTATCATGCTGTATTAAATGCCACCCGAGGAGTAGATTTTATTTTCCATGCAGCAGCGTTAAAGCAAGTTCCATCTTGTGAATTTTACCCACTCGAAGCTGTTAAAACTAACATTTTAGGTACTGAAAATGTACTTGAAGCTGCTATTCAGAATGAAGTTAAGCGTGTTGTATGTTTAAGCACCGATAAGGCTGTTTATCCTATCAATGCAATGGGCATCTCTAAGGCCATGATGGAAAAAGTGATGGTGGCTAAGGCGCGAAATTTGGATAATGAAAAAACAGTAATTTGTGGAACTCGTTATGGCAATGTTATGGCTTCGCGTGGTTCTGTAATTCCTCTTTTCGCGAGGCTTATTCGTGAGAATAAGGAGTTAACAGTTACCGATCCAAATATGACTCGCTTTATGATGACTCTAGATGATGCAGTTGATCTAGTTTTATTTGCTTTTAGTAATGGTAATTCTGGAGATATTTTTGTGCAAAAAGCGCCAGCTGCAACAATTGGTATTATGACGCAAGCATTGTGTGAATTAATGGGGAAGCCTGATTCTATAACTCGTATTATTGGCACAAGACATGGTGAAAAGCTATATGAGTCCTTGCTATCTAGAGAAGAAATGTCGTGTGCTATAGATATGGATAATTATTATAGAATTCCAGTAGATTTAAGAAATTTGGATTATGCCAAATATATAGAGGATGGTGAGGAGAGTATTACTAATTCTATTGAGTATAGCTCAGATAATACAGAACAACTCGATTTAGAGGGGATGAAATTTTTACTAAAAAAGTTAAAATTTATCCAAGCTGCTTCTAAGGGTGAAATTATTAATCCAGAAGAGTAATATGAGAGTATTAGTGACAGGGGCAGACGGTTTTCTTGGAAAGAATCTAATTGCTCGTTTGATAGAATTAGATATAACTATCGAGACTTATACTCGTGAAAATTCTATTCAAGATTTGCCGCATGTAGTCAATAGGGCAGATTTTATTATTCATTTAGCAGGGGAAAATAGGCCTATAGACGATAAATATTTTGATATTGTAAACTCTGGGTTGACTGTATCAATTTGTGAGGCAGTGCGTTCTTCAGGTGCAATAATTCCCATTATTTTAGCATCGTCTTCACAAGCAGAGCTTAATAATGCTTACGGTATAAGTAAGTTGAATGCTGAAATAACACTTCAAAATTTTAAAGCTGACACGGGGATTCCTGTTTACATATATCGTTTACCAGGAGTATTTGGAAAGTGGTGTAAGCCAAATTATAATTCTGTTGTAGCCACTTTCTGTTATAACATTAGTCATAACTTGCCTGTTCAGGTTAGTGATCCGTCTTTTGAACTAAATTTAGTATATATAGATGATGTTGTTGAAGAGTTTATTAATGTTATTCAAGGACATCTGAATAACAAAAAAAAATTGATTGTCCAGCCAGAATATAAAATCACACTTGGCGAGCTAGCTAACCAAATAAAATGTTTTTTTGATAGTCGAGACTCCCTTATAGTTGAAAGGGTTGGAGATGGGTTTGTGCGTAAGCTGTATTCAACATATATTAGTTATCTTTCGCCTGAACAGTTCTCATATTCAATACCTTCCTATTGTGATGAGCGGGGAGTTTTTGCAGAAATGCTAAAAACTAAAGATAGTGGCCAATTTTCATTTTTTACTGCTAAATCAGGAGTAACTAGGGGTGGTCATTACCACAATTCCAAAACTGAAAAATTCTTAGTTATACAAGGAGAGGCAAAATTTGGCTTTAGACATGTAGTTTCCCATGAAACTTATGAGATTATCACTTCTGGAAATAAACTGATAGTTGTTGAAACTGTTCCAGGATGGTCTCATGATATTACCAATATTGGTGCAGAAGAAATGATTGTTATGCTCTGGGCAAATGAAATTTTTGATCCTGCTAATCCTGATACTATAGCTTATAAGGTAAAAAAGTAAATACGATATGAAAAAATTAAAAATAATAACAGTAGTTGGTACACGTCCAGAAATTATTCGTCTTGCGTGTGTTATAAAAAAACTCGATGAGCATTGTGAACATTTTTTGATTCATACAGGTCAGAATTATGACTATGAATTAAATGAGATATTCTTTAATGATCTTGAGATTAGAAAGCCTGATTATTTTTTAGATGCTGCTGGGTCTAATAGCGCAGAAACAATTGGTAATGTGATTATTAAAGTCGATAAGGTTTTGTCAGAAGTTGAGCCAGAGGCTATGCTTGTTCTGGGTGATACGAATAGTTGTATGGCAGTGTTGGCTGCTAAGCGAAGAAAAATACCAACATTTCATATGGAAGCTGGTAATCGTTGTTTTGATCAGCGTGTTCCAGAGGAGATAAATAGGCGCCTTGTTGATCATATGGCAGATATTAACTTAACTTATAGTAGCATTGCTAGAGATTATTTATTAAGTGAAGGTTTGCCAGCCGATATGATCATTAAAACTGGTAGCCCCATGTTTGAAGTTTTAAATACTTATCGTGATGGAATTAATGATTCGGATATATTGACGCGTTTAAAGCTTAAAGAGTTTAAATTTTTTATTGTTAGTATTCACCGTGAAGAGAATATTGACTCTGATAAAAATTTTTTAAATTTGATAGAGTCATTGAATGAGATTGCAAGTGTGTATCAAATGCCAATTATTGTATCTACACACCCTAGAACTCAAAAGCGTATTGATGAAATGAGTGTTGAGTTAAGCTCAATGATTCAGTTATTGAAACCATTGGGGTTTAAAGATTACAATAAACTGCAAAAAACCGCTAAAACAGTATTGTCAGACAGTGGAACCATTAATGAAGAAGCCTCTATTATGAATTTTCCAGCCTTAAATTTACGCGAGGCCCATGAAAGGCCAGAAGGCATGGAAGAAGCTGTAGTTATGATGACAGGCCTCGAAAAAGAAAGGATCATGCAGTGTTTAGCTATGATTGATGATCAGCCAAGAGGAGAAAAAAGACTGATGCGTCAAGTTGAGGATTATTCCATGCCCAATGTGTCGGATAAAGTGGTTCGCATAATTCATAGTTATACTGACTATGTAAATAGAGTGGTTTGGAAGAGGTAGTAGTGCCTAAAAAGATATTAATTGTCACAGAGTATTTTTATCCTGAAGAGTTCAAGATAAATGATGTCGCTTTATCATGGAAAAATAAAGGATACGACGTTGATGTATTAACTACGATACCCACCTATCCCGAAAGTAAGATATACGATGGATATAAGAATAAGCTTTATCAAAAAAAAATATGGCAAGGTATTAATATTTACAGACTAAAAGCTGTAACGGGATATAAGGCAAAATTATTTAAAAAGATTTTAAAGTATTTTATATTTATGACGTGTGGCAGCATAGTTGCACTATGTATTGGTAAAAAATATGATTATGTTTTTGGGTTCAATGTAGGGTCCTTGACAGCTATGCTGCCCGCTGTCATTATTCGCAAATTTTATAAAAAACCATTGACACTCTGGGTGCAGGATATTTGGCCAGGTAGTGTTTATGCTTTTGGATTTAAAAAGAACAAGCTTTTGTCATTCTTTCTTGAGAAGTTTGTAAAATTTATGTACTTCAATATTGATCATGTTGCAATTTCAGGAAAGGGGTTTGAGTCTTTGTTAAGGCCATATGTTAAAGATGGTGTGATTTTTAATCATTCACCAAATTGGGCAGATAATTTAGATATGAGTATAGAGCCAGCTGAACTTGGTGATGATAAGGTTCAGTTCACTTTTGCTGGAAATGTTGGCAAGATGCAAAATTTAGAAAATATTATTAAGGCGTTTAATGGGTTAAGCGATGAATATATAAAAAAAGTGCAATTTAACATAGTTGGTGATGGGTCGGAGTTGGCAGAATTGAAAAAATTAGATACAAAAGTCAAAGTTGTTTTTCATGGAAGAAAGTATAGGAATGAAATGGCAAGATATTACATTGCAAGTGATTTTCTAATTATATCATTGATTAATGAACCGATATTTAACGTCACAGTGCCAGCCAAAACCCAAACTTACATCGCTACAAAAAAGCCAATACTGGCAATTATTAATGGGGATACGGCTGACATTGTAAGGGTCAATAACTTAGGATTTACTGCTGATCCTAGCAATATTGACGCTATAAAAGATGTTTTTATTCAAGCGATTGAAGCAGGTGAGGATAAATTGAAACAGTTTTCTGAAAATGGTGATAAATTAAGCAAAGAAGCTTATAGTAAGAATATCATCATTGATGGTTTGTTAAAGTTAACAACAAAGCAGCAAGTTGAAAAAAAGTGATTCAAAATTGGACAAATAAAGTTGTAGAAAAAAATAAATTGCCAGTAAATATGGTTCGCATTCTCCCATTTTTAGTTTTATTGTTTTCATTTTTTCCATACATTACGCTAGTTTCATTTGGAAGTGATATTCAGCCTTGGAGTATTTTGATGGTGACTATATATTCGATGTTACTTCTCTTCAGTGGATATAGATTCCAAAAGGTGTTGATTTATCTACTGATTCCAATGGTATGCTCAATTTTGTTATTTTATGTAGGAGGTGATCAACTTTCATCGATACGAAGTATAGCTGGATACTTTACTGTTGCTTTAACGCCTCTTGTCTTTCACCACATATTAAATAAGTATTATGATTTAACAGTTAATTTTTTAAAATTTGCAGTCATTACATATCTTATTATTGGGGTGATTCAAATTTTTTTTGATATGAATTTTCTTTCATTTTTATTAAATAGAGTGTCTACTTTTGGCGGAAGAGGTGCTGTTTCACTAAGTCCAGAGCCCACATTCTATGGAATAATTTGCGTGTTTTTAATACTTTTATTTTTAACATTAGACATTAAAAATAAAAGCTTATTTATTTATTTATTACTATTTCAGATATTTTTCATAGCGCAATCAAGTATGGTTATATTGTTCCTTTTAATTTTTGTGTTCTACTATACAATTTTTAAATTTAACGCTAAAGTATTATTGTTGCTTATTATGGCTTTATGTATTGTTATGGTAATTCTAAATTCTTATAATTATGATTATGATTCAAGAGCATTAGTCTTATTAGATACTGTCATAACAAATCCAGGGAGTCTGATGTCTGATGGAAGTATTAATGCTAGAATGGCAGCAATTTATTTTTCAATCATGGGCTTTATTGATAATTTTGGCATACCTAATGGATTTGGGGCTTTTTCAAATTATCAGGAAATTGAACTGCCAAAACAGGATATTTTTACACATATAAAATCGCCACCAGTCAGGATAATGAGTTTTTATGGAGGTATTTTATTTGAACTTGGGGTTATTGGCCTTTTAATACCAATTAGCTATTCAATTATTATATTAAGGGCGTACAAGAAAAACATTAAAAATTTTTTGTTATTTTTCTTTTTTCTAAATACTATTTTATTTACAGCTATCCCAGTTACACTTCCTTTAGTTGGTATTTATATAGGAGCCTTGCTTTATCGGTCAGATAGTGGCGCCAATGCATAATATGAATGACGTAATAATTATAGGTAGAATGGAAAATAATGGACTTGATATCATCCTTTGTAACACTAATTGGCAGGATTGTGGTGATTGTAGAGTATAAAAAACATATGAAAATTTTATTAACAGGTGCGACAGGGTTTATTGGCCAAAGGCTTATTAATGCAGTGAATGGTGAGATACACGTTTTGTCTCGTAGAAAACATTCTAATTTCAAAACCGTAATTTGTGATCTACAATCTAAAGTGATACCTGATGATGCTTTAGATAGGGTAGATATGGTTTTTCATTTAGCTGGCTTTTCTCATGATCTGCGTGATGCAACTAAAATTCAAAATCTTTATAAAGAAGTTAATGTGGAAGCAACAGTAAGATTGGCCAAGCTAGCTGTAAAGTCCAACGTTAAAAGGTTTGTATTTGTTAGTAGTGTTAAGGCGGGTGGAGGTTCCACTTTTGGAGTATGCTCAAGTGAAAAAGACCAAGGTGATCCAGAGGGGGTTTATGGAAAGACCAAGCGAGAGGCGGAATTAAAGTTGTTGAAAATTGGTAAAGAGTCTGGCATGCATGTATCTATCATTCGCCCTTCATTGGTTTATGGTCCGAATTTTAAAGGTAATTTAAAGTTAATGTTGCTAGGTATTAAAAAAGGGTGGTTTCCACCTTTGCCTGAAACTGGCAATAAAAGATCAATGATTCATGTGGATGATTTAGTTCGAGCAATCTTATTGACGGCTGATGATGATCGCGCCAATGGAGAAATATTTATTGCGACAGACGGCACTCCACATTCTTCTCGAGAGATTTATAATGCTATGTGTAGTGCGTTAGATAAGTCAATTCCAAAATGGAGTATTCCAAAGTCTTTATTTGATGTGGTATCCTTAATAAGTCCTCGTATTAAATATAAACTTAATAAGCTGTTAGGTGATGAATGTTATTCTTCTGTTAAATTAGAAGCTCTGGGCTTTAAAGCACAAAAGACATTAAAGGATATGAATGAAACAGATTTTTGATTTGCACAAGAAAAAACTATGAAAATATTAGTAACAGGTGGAGCTGGCTATATTGGTTCTCATACTTGTATTGATCTAGTTAAATCCGGCTATGAAGTTGTAGTGGTTGATAATCTGTGTAACTCTTCATTAGAATCGTTGAAGCGTTTAGAAAGTCTGGTTGATTGTAATATTCCATTCCATAAAGTAGATGTACGTGACAAAGTGGCACTGACCCAAGTATTTGAGCAATATTCAATTGATGGGGTAATTCACTTTGCAGGCTTAAAGGCTGTAGGTGAGTCAGTTGAGAAGCCTATTGAATATTATGAAACTAATGTAGGTGGTACCATTGTTCTAGCTGATGTGATGCGTGAGTTTGGCTGTAAGATGCTTATCTTTAGCTCTTCTGCTACGGTATATGGTGATCCACATACTGTACCTATCAAAGAAGATTTTCCATTATCAGTAACTAATCCATATGGCCGATCAAAGTTAATGATTGAAGAGTTTTTGCAAGATGTGTTTTTTGCAGATGATAGTTGGCATATAGCACTACTTAGATACTTTAATCCTGTTGGAGCGCACAAGAGTGGGTTAATTGGAGAAGATCCAAGTGATATTCCTAATAACCTATTACCATACATCTCACAAGTGGCAGTTGGAAAATTAGAAAAGCTCAGTGTGTTTGGTGGTGATTACGATACCCCTGATGGAACAGGGGTGCGCGATTATATCCATGTGATAGATTTAGCTAGGGGGCATGTTAAAGCTTTACAAGCATTAAAAGATAAATCTCAAGTGTTAATAGTAAATTTAGGTACAGGTAATGGCTACTCAGTACTTGATATGGTAAAGGCTTTTGAGAAGGCTTCAGGTAAAAAAATACCTTATAAAATTGTTGATAGAAGGCCAGGTGATATAGCAACTTGCTATGCTGACCCTGCTTATGCAAAAGAAAAACTAGCCTGGAAAGCAGAATATGAACTTGATGAGATGTGT
>Ga0075445_10001640_pt1 | contig 11369 bp, 8 predicted proteins | sample CoawatmetaG02DNA_FD_72350 | JGI IMG/M metagenome (GOLD analysis project Ga0075445, IMG submission 72350) | Marine microbial communities from the West Antarctic Peninsula - Coastal water metaG029-DNA | ecosystem: Environmental > Aquatic > Marine > Coastal | place: Atlantic Ocean: West Antarctic...
TGAACGAAAAGCACATGAAACCAGGATTAAGAATGACTTTAGATTACCCACAAGATCTTGATTTTTTTAATGCAGTCTTTAATGAATTATATAAAGAGGGAGAGGTTTTTACCTTGTCTCAAATTCTTAATTTACTTGAAAAAAATCCTGAAATTATTAAATTAAATGAAGGTGTCGGAAATAAATTTAAAAAAAGATTTATTTCGCAGTCTGAACCAATATTAAAAAAAATTAATAAAATTAAAACGGCATTAATAATTGGTTCTGGCTCAATTGGGCAAAGACATATTAGAAATCTAAAGACGAAAGGTATTAATAATATTGTTGCTTTACGAAGCAAAAAAGGGCATTTTAAAAAATTACCAATTGAATTTCCACTTATTGAAGTTGAAAGTTGGGAAGAAGCAATTAAATTACAACCAGATATAGCAATAATTGCTAATCCATCTAGCTATCATATTGAGTCAGCTATAAAAATTTGTGAACATGTAAAAGGTATCTTTATTGAAAAACCACTATCAACATCTTCCAATTCATGCGAACAATTAATTGAAACCTTAAATGAAAAAAAAGTGGTTTCCTTCGTTGGACATAATTTAATGTTTCATCCTTTGATTAAAAATATTATTAAGTTTCATGATAGCAATGATGTTGGTAGCATAATTAATATTCAATGCCAAGCTGGTCAGTGGCTTCCTGACTGGCACCCATATGAGGATTACAAAAATGCATACTATGCGAGAAAAGATTTAGGGGGAGGTGTTTCTTTAACTCTTATTCATGAAATTCATCTTGCGCTTGAGTTAGCTGGCTTGCCATTATCTGTATATGGTGAATTTAGTGAATCTAAGCAACTTGATATTGATGTTGAAGTTTGTTCTGACCTAATAATTAAACATAATACTGGCGCCGTTAGTCAGATTCACTTAGATTACCTTCAACGCCCCTCTCACAGGAGTGGATTAGTAACTTTCGAAAAAGGCTGGGTTTCATACGACTTTAGAAAAATGGAATTGATTGGTCAAATCATGGGTGGCGATGTATTTAAAATATGGTCAAATTTAGAATATGACTTTAATGAAGCATATAAAGACCAATTAGATAAATTTATGTGTCTGGTTGAAGAAGGAAGACTTAAGCATCAGTTTGATGCTAATTCTGCAGTTGAGAGTATAAAAGTTGTTGAGGCTCTTAAAAAGTCTAATTCAAGTGGAAAGAGGGTTATTATGGATAGAATAGAAAGATTTAGTTTTTAAGAGAATAGATGAATGATGTTTAATCTAAAAAATAAAGTAATTCTTGTAGTTGGAGGAAGAGGGTATCTAGGTAGAGAATTCTGTCAAAAATTAAGATTACAAAATGCTAAAGTAATTTCTGCTGATTTACCGAGCTTGTCTAAAGCAGCATTAAAATCTAATTATGAAGAGGAATTAGATGATTTTGACCAAATAGATATCGATGTTACTAGTAAGGACTCTATTGTTGCTGCAGTAGGATCAGTTCAGCAAAAATATGGATGTATTGATACACTAATCTATAGTGTTACATCTAAACCTCATGATTTTTATCTTCCTTTTACTGAGTGTTCATTGGAGGGCTGGAAATCAGTTATTGAAACTGAACTTGATGGTTTATTCCTGGTTACTCAAGAAGTGGGTCGTTTTATGGAGAAACAAAATAATGGAAATATTATTTTAATTTCATCAATCTATGGTGTTGTTGGAAACGATCAAAGAATTTATGAGAATTCGAATTTAGATGAATTGTATTCAGAGGGTCAAATAAATAAAGATAAACAAATTTTCTCTCATTCAGTCTATCCAGTTGTAAAAGGTGGAGTTATATCATTTACAAGGTATCTTGCAGCATATTGGGGTAAGAATAATATTAGAGTAAATTGCATTTCTCCAGGGGGTATTTATCATGAAGGCGAAAACAAAGAATTTGTTAAAAAATATTCTGAAAAAGTACCTTTAGGAAGAAAAGCTAATATAGATGAAATTTCAGGATCAGTAGTGTATTTATCATCTAACGAAGCTAGCTATATTACAGGGCAAAACTTAATAATTGATGGTGGATGGACTTCATGGTAGACAAGCATAAAAGTATCAGAATTATCCCTAGAATTGATGTAAAAGGTGAAAATGTTGTTAAAGGGGTTCATTTAGAAGGTTTACGTGTACTTGGATATCCAAGTGTTTTTTCTTCTATTTATTACAAAGAGTTTGCTGATGAAATAATTTTTATGGATACTGTTGCTAGCCTATATGGAAGAAATAACTTGCATGATATTGTTGCAAGTGCTGCAAGGGAAATATTTATTCCAATGACTGTTGGAGGCGGAGTTAGATCAATTGATGATGTTAGAATGCTTCTGGAACATGGTGCCGATAAAGTTGCAATTAATACCGCTCTTTTTTTAAATCCAGACCTTATCAAAAATGTTGCAGATAATTTTGGCTCTTCATGTATGGTGGTTTCTATTGATGTCATTAAGAGTGATTCTGGAATTTATGAATGCTTATCAGAGAATGGAAGAGAAAATACTGGTGTAGAGCTTTTTGATTGGCTTGAAAAAGTTATTAATTTTGGTGCTGGTGAGGTATTACTGACCTCAGTTGATAATGAAGGAACTGGATTAGGTTTTGATACAAGTTTAATAGAGGAAGTTTCTAATTTCTGCCCAATTCCAGTGATTGCATGCGGAGGGGCAGGAAAAAAAGAGCATGTTCTTGATGTTATAAATAAAACTGATACTGGCGGTGTGGCGATTTCATCTATACTTCATTATGATCTAGCTAGTAGAGACCTAGATGTAGAGTCTAAAGAGGGTAATAAAGAATTTCTAAGAAATATTAAAGGAAATAAAAATAACGAAATCAGAAAAGGTATTACCTCAACTACAGTAAATGAACTTAAAAGTTATCTTTCAAGTAATAGCGTTCATGTAAGAATTTAATGAATATTTCTGTTATTGATATGGGTAATATATTTAACTTGCAAAGAGCAATAAGCTTTGTTGGTGGGCGATCATCTATTATAAAAAACATAGAGGATATCCTGCAAGCAAAAAAAATAATATTACCAGGGGTCGGTAATTTTAAAGTAGCAATGGAACTTTTGAGAAACAAAGGTTATGATGAGGCAATTATTGAGAAAGCCAATGAAGGAGTGCCAATATTAGGCATATGCTTAGGACAGCAGCTATTAATGGAATCTAGTGAAGAAAGCGAATTAACTCAGGGGTTAGGATTGATTCCTGGTGAAGTAAAATACTTTTATAACAATAAATTATTTGATGATAGCAAAGTACCTAATATTGGATGGAGGCCTATTATTGATAATAAAGAGTCTTTAAGAATATGGGATGACTCGATATTGAGAGGAGTAGTTCAAAATGATCAGTGTTATTTTGTGCATTCTTTGTATACTCAGACATCTAAGATTGATCATACTCTATCATTGAGTAATTATGGCGGAGTAACTTTTTCCTCAACTGTTCAGTATGATAACATTATCGGTTGCCAATTTCATCCTGAAAAAAGTGGGGATGTAGGCTTAAAAATTCTAAAGAATTATATTAACATTTGATCTAATTTACACTATGAAAAAAAAATTTGAAAAACAGATATTAAGTCTCCCAAAAGAGGTGGATTTTTGTAAGAAATGTGTCATGTCAAACCAGAGGCCAAGAATTATATTTGATAAATATGGTGTATGCAGCGCATGTAATAATACTGAAATTTATAAAAATAGTATTGATTGGGAATCCCGAGAAAAAGAATTAATTAAGCTTTTAGATAAACATAGAAGTATTGATGGCTCATGGGATGTTATTGTTCCAAGTAGTGGAGGAAAAGACTCAGCTTATGTGGCTCATCAATTGAAGTTTAAGTATGGAATGAATCCATTAACTGTTACATGGGCGCCTATGAGATATACCCCAATTGGATTTGAAAACTATCAGTCTCTATGTGATTCTGGAATTGCTAATATATTTTATAATCCTAATGGAGTTATCCATAAGAAATTAGCAAGACTATGTCTTGAAGAGCTTGGTGATGCCTTTCATGTTTTTGTTCTTGGACAAGTTTCTTTCCCTTTCCATATGGCTGTTAAAAATAATATAAGTCTAGTAATGTATGGTGAGAATGGAGAGGCTGAGTATGCTGGTAATCCAGAGTTAGTAGATCAGCCATTTGCATCTTCAAAAAAATGGACAGAGTCCTATTTTAAGGGCTCTAGTATTCTTGATCTTATTGAGTATGGGGTTAAGAATAAAGACTATATGAACAAGAAAGACTTTAATATGGCCGATTTAAAATATTACACTCCACCTACTCTTTCAGATATGGAAAATTTAGATATCAAAGGCAAACATTTTTTTGGTTATTACAATAGATGGTCGCCCCAAGAGAGTTACTATTATGCTGCTGAAAATACTGGTTTTAAAGCTAATAAGGGGAGAACTGAGGGTACTTATACCAAGTATGCGAGTATTGATGATAAATTTGATGGCATGCATTATTTTATGAAATACATTAAATTTGGTTTTGGAAGGACTACTGATGACACCTCACATGAAATAAGAGAAGGTCATATTTCTCGGGATGAGGCTATTGCGTTGATTAAGAAGTATGATGGAGAATTTCCACAAAAATATTTTCAAGAGTTTCTTGACTACTTAGAAATTAATGAAGATGAGTTTTGGAGAATAGCTGATAGTTGGAGACTAGAGCATATTTGGGAAAGAAAGGGTCAAAAAAATTGGAGTCTCATATCAACTCTATCTTAAATAAGTAAAAAATAGAATTTAAAAATAATATGAACTTCATGATTTATTTTTTCAATGTCTTTTTATGATTAATATTTTTAACTGGCTTAAAGTTTTAATTGAGCGTCGAATTGAACCTTATGCAGTAAAGGGCTATTTTGATATTCAAGAAACAAATCCAGATCTTATAAATGAGATTAAAAATAATTTGGCTAATAATCAGATTAGTCTAAAACGTACAATAATTGAAAATATAATTTTTCCTAAAAATATTAATATCCAATTGGCATTCCATCAATACTTATTTTCAACTCTTCTTGGAACGATGTTCAATAGAGTTATCTTATTTAGCATTCATCGAAAAAAAAAAATAATATATCCATTGCCTCTTGCTTGGCTGAGAATTATTCAAAAATCAGGTCTGCCAGTTTCAATTTATTTAAGTAGTTGTTTCTTTTATTTATTTATAGTTGTGTCTTTTTTTTCTGGTGTTGCCAAATTATTTAGTCATATGGTATTAAATATAAAGAGAATAAAGGTTAATCAAAAACACGTATATTTTTTAAATTTACATAAGGAGTGTTTTCCACCTATTCGTAACCAAAATAGTTACGATATTATGAGTTGGTATACTAAAAAATATAATCTAAATAATCCCGACAATAGTAGCCTTATTGTTCATTCTGTTCCAAATATAAAAAATACTTCCCTTGGGGGGCATAAAATTTTTTATGCTCAAGACTGCTTTCCAAAGATGAGTTTTCTTAGCTTTTATTGTAAATTTTTGCCGGCTGTTATTTTTGCATCTTTGGCCATTATTCTTTCTTTTAGGTTAAAAAATATAATCTTATTAAAGGAGATAATTGATATGTACGCTTTTAAATTTGGAGATAAGAGTTGTACGGCTAATAAATATTTTTTCAATTACACCAATCTTCTTTATAGGCCGCTTTGGACATACATTGCAGAGTCAAAAGGCAGTAACTTAATATGGTATTTTTATTCGTGCCATATTGCAAATTATGAGGAGCCAAATAAAAGAAGCTTTACTGTGACAGATTTTTTTCAAATATTAAATTGGCCAAAATATCTTGTTTGGAATGAGAGTCATGCAGAATATATTAGACAACGGATTGACTATCCATCAGAAATAGAAGTCGTTGGACCTATTGGTTATTCTGATAACTCTGTTGCTCTTCCAAGAGTAAGTGGACTGTCAGTTTTAGTGTTTGACATTCAACCATTGAAATTGACTTATAGCATCCCTACAAGTTGTGGTCAATGGTATAAATATGATTATAAAGTTCGAACTGATTTTTTTAATGATATAGAATCAATTTGTACAGAATTAGGAGTTAATGTTTTCTTTAAGCGTAAAAGAAATAATCCCAGAGTTCATAAGGGGTACTTAGATTTTATCCAATCTTTTGTAAAAAATGAAAATGTATTTGAGATCGATCCTGGTGTCTCTGCTTTTAGACTTTGTAAACAATTTAATGTTGTATTATCAATGCCATTTACTGCGTCATCTGTAGTAGCTAATTTTTATGGAAAAGACGCAGCTTATTATGATCCCACTGGAATAATACAAAAAAATGATAAAGCTGCCCATAATTTAATTGTAATAAGTGGCAAGGTGGAGTTAAGAGACTATCTTAATAATATTTTCAAAAATATTTAAACTGGAGTTACATGCGTATAAAAAAAATACTTTCTTATTTAATAAACTTTTTTACTAGATCAAAATTAATTTTTAAAGTTTTTCAAATTATTGTTGATGAGGTTTATAAGAAAACATACACTGTAGAACATAATAAATTAAAGATGTTATTTTCCGTGCCTAACTATTTAGCCTTATATCGTTGCAAAACATTTGGATCTAAAGAGCCAGATACTTTGACTTGGATTGAGGAAATGGCTACTGATTCAGTATTTTGGGATATTGGAGCTAATGTTGGGATATATTCTATCTATGCCGCTAAATATAATAAATGCAAAGTTTATTCATTTGAACCCTCAGTATTTAATTTAGAGTTGCTAGCTAGAAATATTAATAATAATGAGCTCCAGAGTCTGATTACTATTGTTCCATTGGCCTTAACAAATCGAATTGGAATTCAAAAATTTAAAATGAATAATATAGTTTGGGGCGGTGCTTTATCAACATTTGGTGAAAATTTTGATCAGTTTGGAAAAGATATAGGAGTTGCAAAATTTGAATATTCATTGCCAGGAATAACAATGGATGATGTAAGCTCAAACTTTAATGTTGATTTGCCTGATTATATTAAAATTGATGTTGATGGGATTGAGCATTTAATTCTAGAGGGAGGTAGCGAGGTACTAAAATCAGTAAAAAGTATATTGTTAGAGGTTAACTATAATTTTCCAGAGCAATCAGATACAATCAATAAAATTTTAACAGAATCTGGATTTTCTCTATTTAAAAAGTGTGATCTGGGAGATGAATTCTTTTTTAATCAATGGTGGGTTAAACAAGGAGAAAACGAGTAATTTTTTTTTCGTATTCTGTATAATGTTACAGGTCTTGTTATTAAGGAAATCACACTTTTTATTAAGAATAAATTTGAAATTTTTATGGCTTATTGATAGATAGTATTTTGATTGATTTACAACAGTACAAAACAGTATGCAAAGCATGCGATAAAATTCTTGATGCTGCATCTGATGTAGATGAGGTTGTATCAATACCAATGTTGCATGTAGTGAGAGAACATCCACAATGTTTAAAACTCTATAATTTTATCTTTAATGAAGAAAAAAACTTTAAATCTAGGTCTGTAAATTTATTAAAGAAAGCATTAGGCCTAACTAAAAGCATACTCTTTGATTCTAAGATTAATAATATCCCATTGAATTTTGATAAAGATTCAAGAAATTTAATTATAGTTTCGCATATCACTAATCCAAATCAATGTAGCAATATAGATGATGAATATTTTGGAAGTTTGCATAATAATTTATTAAAATTTTCAAACATAAGGCCAATTATATTGCTTATAAATCAAACTTCAGTAAGTTCAAAACAACTTTCAAAAGACTTATCTAAAAATAAAATAGATAGAATTGTCATCCCCAAATCCTCTGGTTTATTAAATGAGTTAAGAATATTGTTTAGATTGTTAATAGCAGTTTATCGTTTTACTAGATCTAAAATTTTTAGAGATCCTGTTGCATTATCTATACTAAATGTTCTTTCAAAGCCAAGCATCTTTCTTTCAGGAATGTCGGCGCTTAGAATTGGTTTTTTTATTGAAAAAATTGTTAAGATTAGTGATTCTAAATATGTATTTACTACCTATGAGGGTCATTCAAGAGAGAGAATTATTTTTTCTAGTGCAAGAAAAGCTAATAAAGATATATTATGTTATGCTTATCAACATACTGTCCTAAACAAATATCAGCATTCTTTAACTAGAAATATTCATAAGAAATATAACCCTGACCATATATTTTGTTGTGGAGCCATTACACATAGTATATTAAGTAGTTCTAATTCTTTAAATGGCGTTGAAACTTCAATTCTAGGATCTCCAAAAGCTTCACTTGGGGATTTACAAAGTAAAACAATAGATAACAATAAGAACTTAACCTTTCTTTTTCTTCCAGAGGGCATTGAGTCAGAGTATCAAATATTTTTTAAATTTATTTTAGAGTGTGCCAATGTATTCCCGAAATCTAGATTTGTATGGAGGTCTCATCCATTACTTGATTTAGAGAAGTTAGATTTTTTCAAAGAGAAAATATTGCCAGCTAATATCACTATTTCGAAAAACAAATTTGATGATGATCTGAAGCTTCCAGATATTGCTGTATATCGAGGTACAAATGCAATAATTAGGGCTGTTATGGGTAATTTAATACCTATATATTTAAAAACAAAAGCAGAGATTAGTATTGATATAATGTCTGTGTTGGAATTAAACAGGGTTTTGTCAATTTCTGAGTTGCAATCTATAATTCACAACCCTCAATTACTTGTAAATAAAAAAGAGACTGTTAAATTTTGTCAAGATTATTTTAGGCCTATGAATTACAAATCATTCCTTCAAGTAGTGGATCAAAATGGTTTTTGAATTAAGAAAATCGTACATATTTTTATTTTTCATTTTATTGCATGTTGTTTTCTGGGACTATAGTAATGATATGGTTTCAACACTGATTCATGGCGATTGGGCGGACCAGTGGCAACGTTTGATACATAAGACTAGGGCTTATGATAGTTTTCCTCCATGGGCAAGGTTCTTTTATAGAGTTGAGGAGATGACTGGACTTGCTCTATATTTTGGTATTCTTTTCTTTTCTTTTCTAAGTACTTGTTTATTTGTTACATTTGCAAAAATATTAGAAGTTTTTGACAAAAAATATGGTGTAATTGCAGCTATTGTAGTGCTAGGTTTTCCATCATCAGTGGTTACACTTTTAATGATGTATAAAGATAATTTTGCATATTTATCTTTTGCTCTTATCTTACTTGTAATTGTTAGAGCTTTTGCGAATAAACCATTTAGTCTACTTGTGAGTATAAGTCTTTACATCTTTTCAGCCTTTTTAATATCAATTTCCAGAATGCACTATGTGCCTTATCTAACTCTACTCATTGGATTGGCATTCTGTTTTTTAATTGTTTTAGTAGTAATTAGATCAAATTCTTATAAGAGTATATTTTCACTGCTAATAATTCTTATTATTCATGTGTTTTATTTTTACGTTGGCTTTGATAAATATGTTAATAATGTTGTCTATGATATCGACACAGAATTAACTCATTCACATATGAGTGTAATGGGTGATGAAGCCAGAATGGAAGTCAGAGAGCTCTTGGGAAACCAAAGAGAATTAAAATTTCAAGAAGAATTAAAAATTCAAGAAGCATTGAAAATTCAAGAATTAAAAATTCAAGAAGAATTGAAAATTCAAGAATTGAAAATTCAAGAATTAAAAATTCAAGAAGAATTCAGTAATCAGGAGTTATTAAAAATTCAAGAATTAAGTAATCAGGAGTTATTAAAAATTCAAGAATTAAGTAATCAGGAGTTATTAAAAATTCAAGAATCAAGTAATCAGGAGTTATTAAAAATTCAAGAAGAATTCAGTAATCAGGAGTTATTAAAAATTCAAGAATCAAGTAATCAGGAGTTATTAAAAATTCAAGAAGAATTAAGTAATCAGGAGTTATTAAAAATTCAAGAATCAAGTAATCAGGAGTTATTAAAAATTCAAGAATCAAGTAATCAGGAGTTATTAAAAATTCTCGAGGAATCGAAGCCGCAACTCGATTTGGTTGATCAAGATTTCTTAAAAATTCAAGAATTAATACTTATAGCGGAGTCAAAAATTGCCTCTTTGGATGAAGAAAACTATAACAATGAAAATAATGTAATTGGTCAAATTAAGAACACATTTTATATTCAACAAAATAAAGTCAGAATATTAATTATCCGTTTTTTTGCAGAACTTAAACATAGAAAGGCTAGTAATTTGACCGTAGCACCCAATGCAACTTTTAATTATAACTCTAAAATTGATATTATGGATTCTAAGATAAAAGTACTTATTTCTCACCTGCCCTCAACTATTTTTGCTCCTTATATCGTTCAAATTATCGATATGAATAGCAGTAGACCAGCTAAGATAATATTCATGATAGAGACATTTATTAGTTATATTTTAGCTTTATCAGTTTTCTTTTTTTTAGTATCACAAAAACTATTTAGACTATTTTTCGTAACTATAGTTTTCTCCTGCATGTATATTACTAACTTGTTTGATATAAATTTTGGGACTTATCTGAGGCATGCATATATATTCAATAAGTTATTTTTGGGTATGGGCTTTTTGAGTTTGCTATATTTAATTAAACCCAATATAAATATTAATATTAAAAAAGGCTTTCTATAATGGTTATCAATAATAAGGACAGAATACTAATTATTGCAGCTCACCCAGATGATGAAATCTTAGGGTGTGGAGGCTTATTATCAAAATATGCCAATCAAGTTGAAACTTCAATAGTATTTATTGCTGAGGGCGATAGTTGCCGTTTTGATACACCTGAATTAACTCCTTTGGTTTTAGAAAAAATCAATCATAGAGAAGATTGTGCAAGAGAAGCTTTGGGCCTTTTTAATATAACCGATATTGAATTTAACAACCTTCCATGTGGAAGACTTGATAGTGTTGATATTATCGATATTAATAAAATTATTGAAAAAAAGATTTTATCCTTTAAGCCTACTATTATATTAAGTCATTATTCTCAGGATACAAATAATGACCATAGAATTGTTTCTCGTTCTGTCCATATGTCAACAAGACCTGTAATTGGTTTTGACATGAATGTTCTAAGTTTTGAAATTTTATCTAGTACAGAATGGAACTTACAGAATCCATTTAAACCAAGTTTTTTTGTCGAATTGTCTGAAGATGATTTGACTAAAAAAATAGATGCAATAAAGATTTATGATGGTGAAATTAGAGAATTTCCTCATTCAAGATCTTCAGAAGGTGTTAAGTGTTTATCTCAGTATAGAGGGATGCAAATTGGAGTAAATTATGCAGAAGCCTTTTATGT
>Ga0075445_10001648_pt1 | contig 11350 bp, 11 predicted proteins | sample CoawatmetaG02DNA_FD_72350 | JGI IMG/M metagenome (GOLD analysis project Ga0075445, IMG submission 72350) | Marine microbial communities from the West Antarctic Peninsula - Coastal water metaG029-DNA | ecosystem: Environmental > Aquatic > Marine > Coastal | place: Atlantic Ocean: West Antarctic...
AAAAAATAATCTAACGTTTGTTTGTATAGATGAAGTAACTGATCCAAGAAATATTGGATCATTAATTAGAAGTGCTTCTTCATTTCATATAGACGGATTAATAGTTAAAGAAAGACAATTCCCATCTGATAGTAAGCTTATGTATAAAGCTGCAAGTGGTTGCATGGAGCATATTAATATTTTCGAAGTATCAAACATAAATTCCACACTTAAAAATTTAAGAGAAAAAAATTTTTGGGTCTATGGGTTTGATGCAAGAGGAGAAAAAGATTTTACAGATATTAAATGGGAAGGAAAAAATGTTCTTTTATTTGGATCTGAAGGATTTGGTATGAGGGAGCATACTGGAAAGTACACAGATTTTTTAGTTAAGATTGATATAAATAAGGATGTAGAAAGCTTAAATATCTCAAATAGTGCAGCGATTGTGTTTCATCATTTAAACTATCTAAAAAAGTAATTATTTTTTTTTATTATTTAATATTTTTTTAACAATGTAGTTTGGTCTTTTTTTTGTTTCTTCTAATATTTTGCCAATATATTCAGATAAAATACTAATTGATAATAATTGAACTCCTCCGATAAAAAGTACTAAAACAATTAAGGTCGTGATTCCTTTAGGTGGCTCTGGAACTATAAAATAAGAAATTAAGTAGATAAGTAGGGCTAATGCAGAAATTAAAACTATTACGTAAGAAAAAATAGACATAAATTCTAGGGGAAAATATGAAAAAGAAAAAATTCCTTTCTTTGCCCACTTCATATTCATAAAGAAATTATTCGTTGAAATTCCAAATTTCCTTTCAGGTCTAACGTATGGCACACCAATTTGATTAAAACCTACCCAAGCTCTTAATCCTCTAATAAATCTGTCTGTTTCAGTAGTTTTATTAATCTCATTGACCACTTTCCTATCCATCAAAGAAAAATCACCTGCATCAAGAGGAATTTCTAAATCAGAAAGTTTATTAAATATTCTGTAAAATATTTTATAAGCATAATTCATGATTTTTGATGCATCTCTTTTAATTCTAGATCCATAAACAACATCATAACCTTCCATCCATTTTTTTGTAAAATTTTCTATTAACTCAGGTGGATCTTGTAAATCTCCATCTAATAATACAACCGCATCTCCAGTGGCCTGCTTCATACCGGATGTAAAGGCATTTTGTGAGTTAAAGTTTCTAGAATGAAATATAGCTGTAGTATTAAGATCTTTTGAACATATATTTTCTAGTACATTTTCTGAGTCATCTGGGCTTCCATCATTTACAAAGATGATTTCATACTTACAACCAATTTTTTGAAAAACATCAGTTAGTCTGTTGTGCATTATCGGTATAGCTTCACCATCTTTATAGCATGCAATTACAGCGGATATTTTTAATTCACTAATTTTATGCATTTAAATACTTAATTATAAACTTATAAATCTTTTCACTACTTAGCATATTAATATCTCTCAAGTGTTTTTGACTTCCTATTGATTTATGGACTGTATCCTTTAATGATATTGATTCAAATTTTATATTTTTTAATTGTTTTTTCACATAAATTGATGAGAGTATTGAGCTCAACCCACCAACAGATGAGTTTTCTTCAATTGATAATACTTTTTTTGTATTAAAATTTGCGAGGATAAATTTAGAATTAATAGGCTTCATAATGGGCAAACTAATTAGTTTAATGCTGAAGCCTAAACTTTTAATTTTACTAGCAGCAAAATAAACATTTTCGAGGATATTACCCGATGTGAAAATTGTAATATCTTTTCCATTAGAGACCATTAAACCATCCCCAATTTTTAATTTTATGTTTTTCTTATAAAAATCTTTTTCAGGACACTTACCTAGTCTTATAAAAGATGGTGATTTACTTTTATAGATAATTTTCATTACTAATTCCGTCTCCAAACGACTACCAGGGTTAAAAACTTTTATATTTGGTAGAGATCTGATGATAGAAATATCTTCGGAAGTGTTATGAGATATTCCTTGAGGGCCATAACTAAATCCCCCACCTGCACCTACAAGTGTAACATCTAGATTATTATGGCATATATTATTTCTAATTTGTTCTAGTGATCTGAAAACTAAAAAAGGTAAAATTGAATAAACAAAAACCTTTTTTCCAGTTAAAGCCAAACCAGCTGCTACGCCAACCATGTTATTTTCTGCAACACCTACATTAATAAATCTTTCAGGAAAAAGTTTCTTAAAATCCTCAAAGGCTCGATAACCAAGATCTGCTGTAACTAAATATACATTTTTGTTTTTTTTTGCATATTTTATTAACTCTTTAACAAATATAAATCTCATAGGTTTCTATTATGTTTTTGTTATTTCTTTTAAACTTTCTAAGTAATTTTTACTATCTAGAACTAGATAATGGGACTCAAACTTGTTCTCCATAAATGAAATTCCTTTACCCTTAACTGTATTTGCTATTATTAAACTGGGCTTATGAGCAATTGAAATCATTTTTTTTGCTTGTTTTATAATATGCCCAATATTATGACCATCAGCTTCTAAAACATTCCACTCAAAACTTTTTATTTTTTTTTTAAGTGAGGATAGATTCAAGATGTCTGTAGTTCGGCCAAATCCTTGTAACTTGTTATAATCAATTACAACAAAAAGATTATGGAGTTTTTGATGCCCTGCAAAAAGCATAGCTTCCCAAACCATTCCTTCATTGCACTCACCATCTCCCATCAAAACAAAAACTTTATTTTTTTTTTTATCTTTAAGGTATGATAGTGCTACACCACAGGCTACGGAAATACCATGACCTAAAGAGCCAGAACAATAGTCTATGCCTAATTTTTTATTTCTATCTGGGTGTCCACCTAAAGTACCATTATTTTCTAAATAATTTTTAATTAAATATTTTTCAGAAAAAAACTTTTTTTTCATTAGTATTAAGTAATAAGCTAATGCCGCATGACCCTTACTTATTATGAAAAAATCATTTTTATCATTTGAATTTTTTTTTTCGTGTTTCATAATACCAAAAAATAACGCTACCAATATATCTATACACGAAAGACATGACCCTATGTGGTGAGCTTTTTTCACATAAGAAATATCGATGATTTTTTTTTTTAAAAATATGGCTATTTTAGATAAATTAAGAATGTTCCTATTTTCCATTACTAGATTATACTTAAAAATTGTCTTTTTTCACTATTTTCCATAGCTTATTAAAAATTATGTCACATATTTAAATATTCACTTTAAAAAAAGATACTATATAAAAATAATATGGAATTTAATAAAGAGTCTTTAGCTATTAGTAAACCATCAGATTTTATTAGTCTTAAAGATAAAATAAATAATAATGAGACCTCATATTTTGAATTTAAACAGAAATTAAAGGTTTATTATCCTAAAGTTTATTTATTAATATTATTACCAATATTAACGTTGGTTCTAGTGATCTCAGCAACTTTTTTTATGGAAAAAAATCTTACTAAAAATTTTTTCTCAACAATAACTATTGTAATTTTTCTATCAATTATTATTGGTTTAATTTTTCATCACATACAAAACATTATCCATGCGGCTATCCATAATAACCTTCATAAAAATTTAAAGATAAATGATTTTATTGCTAATATACTTGGGCTATTTACTGCTTCAGAAATTAATGAAGTAAAAAAGATACATTGGAAACATCACAAATTTGTTGGAACCTATGATGATCCAGAGGGCTCTTATCTTTATCCATTAAATTTAAAAAAAATTATTTTTTATTTTTTGGGCATTGCTATGGTTCAGTATGCTTTGGGCTATTCAAAGCAAACAAGTAAAAATGATGAAAAAAATTTCTTTAATAAAATATTAACTTTATTTACACTACATAGAACTTTTTCTTTAATATTCCACTTAACATGTTTATCATTTTTCTATTTCTATTTACAAAGTAGTATTATTTTTTTTTCGTGGATTTATGCATTTTTTGCTTTACTTCCATTCTTTAATTCAATGCAAAATATATTGGAACATGCTGAAACTAATGAAATAAGAAAATCAAGTATTTACAAGATTAAACCTGTAAATAGAAATTTTGCTTCTGACATCTTTTCAAAATATATATATGGAAACTTTGGATCCAATAAGCACGCCCTGCACCACTGGGATCCAAGTATTCACTATTCATCTTTAGATGAAGTTTGTGTTTTTTTAGAACAATCAAATTTTTCCGAAACAATTAAAAACCATAAATCTAACTACTTCGAGGCCCTAAAAAAAATCTTAAAATAACATTTGAAAAAAAAAATCATTATAACTGGTGGTTCAGGTTTTTTAACAAAAAATCTAGTCAAACATTTAGATTTAAATAAATTTGATGTAGTTTTATTAACTAGAGATGATGCAAAATTAAAAGATTTAAAAATAAATTACAATATTAATATAAAAAAAATTAATTGGGAAAACACAAACGATATTAAAGAAAAATTTACTGGGGCAAACTATATAATTCATACTGCAGCAATGGTTCCTTCAAGGTCTGATGCAAATAATTCTACTATAATCAAGTCTTCTTTAAAAATATGTAAAAAAATTTGTAGTTTAAATTTAGATGTTGAAAAATTTATCTACATTTCTACTCTTCGAACATGTATTAATACAAAAAAAACTATATTTACTGATGATACAAAATATAATTTTTATAAATTTGATACTGCATATGGAAGATCAAAATATTTATCTGAGAAATATTTGATTAAACATAAAAAAAACTTGCCCTTAATAATATGCTCTCCAGCACATATATTGGGACCTGAAAGTCAAGATAAATCCAAAAGTAATGAGTTTATTTACAACATTTTTAAAAAAAAGGTCAATTTTTATATTAATACAAAGTATGCAATCGTTGATGTTGAAGATGTTTGTGAGGCTATAAATTTAATTATAGACAAATCTAATATTAATGAAAAATACTTGATATGTAATTTTAACCCATCTTTTTATAAATTAATTTCTTTATGTGAAGAATTTCAGGGTAAAAAAATCAAAATTTATTTACCAATGATTTTAATAAACTTGATCTCAATTTTTTTTGAATCTATGAATAAAATATTTAAGATAAAAAATCTACCGATCAATCGGTCTTCATTTCACTTTGCAAGTCTTAATGGAGAGTTTAAAGGTAAAAAAATAGAACAATTGGGTCTTAAATACACAGAACTAAACAAAACTATTCGTAAGCTTTTTGAATTTTATGACAAGAATTAAGAAGATCTTTTAATTATATCTTCAAATTCTTCTTTCCTTTCAATAGTCGAAAAATTTCCCTTAATATCCTCAAGTACTGTTGCACACCTTGCAAAAAGGAAATGGCTAGATTGACTGTTAAAATAAGCTCCAACATCACTTATATTAATAAAGTCTCCAATTTCTTGTTCATTTAAAATTATATTAGTAGCTATAACGTCGGATGAATATAACAGCGGTCCAGCAATTGAATATTTTTTAGTTTTAAAGCTTTCATTTAAAGAATTAATTGTTCTATATTCTGTAAATAAAGTAAGAATTGGTAGCAAATTAGTGCCCGCATCTATTATTAACCAATTTCCACTATTTGTCTTTTTAATATTGACGACTTTAGCTTTTAAATCAATCGCATTACCTATCAAAGCTCTTCCAGGCTCCATCATAATTTCTGGATCATTATTTCTTTTTTTAAACTTTAATTCAATATAATTTGCAATTTCTTGAATCATTTTTTTTTGATCAAATTTTTTAACATTATAGTGAACTCTTTTTTTAAAAATTCTTGCCAGTGTATTTATCATTAAATCAAATAATGAATAAAAATGAACTTCTGATATACCTACACCACCACCAATGTTAAATAGTTTAATCTTAATATTGTGTTTACTTTCTATATAATCAGCTAATTTAATTAGTTCATCAATTGCTACTTTGTATTTTTTTGATGTTTTAATATTTGACCCTGGGTGACAGTGTACACCATGCAAATCAAAATATTGATCATTACAGGCAATAAAGTCTGCGATTTTTTTTGCTTCTCCAGATTCAAAGGAGGCACCAAATCTATCATATGTTACACCCAATAAACTTTTGATTCCAGATGCGGCAGGAAATGAAATTCTAATTCCTACTTTAATCTTTTTATTTTTTCTTTTTAAAATCTCATATAAATTTTTTGCTTCAAATAAACTTTCAATATTGATAATTTTTACACCTTTATCAATAGAATACTCCAAACTTTCTATTGATTTGTGTAAACCAGCATATACCATTTCTTCTCCTGAATAACCGGCCTTAATTGAGGAGGCCAAATCTAAATAAGACGCACATTCAGATATAACATTATTTTTTTTCATTATTTTAAGAATTCCAATAGATGGGTTTGTTTTAGTAGAATATCCTAAGGTAAATTTACCTTTATAATTTCTAAAACAATCCTTAAAAATTTCTATATTTCTTTCAATTTTTTTTTCATTTAATAAAAAGAAAGGCGATCCAAATTTATTTGCTAAATCTTTAACTTGATTGTGTTTCATTATTAATCCTTGATGACTATTGCTGCTATTAAGCTTCCATTTCTCCTAAAAAAATTAAATCTACTAAAAAAATCACTGATATAAATAAATGGGTAAAATAAAAAACAAAGTTTTGGAAATCTTTGTGCTAAAAACCAGTCCGCAGCTCTTATAGGCCAAGGCATGAAATAAGGACCCTCTTTTTCAATTAATCTTAATCCTGACTGCTTGAGTTCACTTTCTAATTGTTTCCATCCATAACTGAATTCATACCCATCTTCTTTGATACCTAAATATGCAAATAAATCAAGGGCTAATGATTTACCGAACCACTCGTATTTATTTGGAACTCCAATTACTGCTTTTCCATTTTTTGCAAGTACTCTTGAAATTTCTTTCATAGCAACAATTGGTTCAGGCAAGTGTTCAATAGTTCCCATAGTGTATAAATAGTCAAAAGTGTTATCAGGGAATGGCATTTTTCTTAAATCACCTACTACTGTATTTGCCTTAATGCCATTTTTTTTTAAATTTTTGTTTGCTTGCTCAACAACATGAGGGGAAATATCTATCCCATAAACTTCATCATAATTTTTGTGAATATATTTAAGTATTTCTGTGTGATGTGCCTCGTTCCATAAATCTAATTTTAAAAATTTTCCACTTTTTTCTTTGTTTGATTTTAAAAATTTTTCACAAAGATAAATCTCACCTTTTAAATAAGATTTTGTACTTTTTGCATTAACTATCGCAACAAAATTTTTTGAATAAGTGTCCCAAAACTCTGATCTTTCATTATCATTATGGCTTTTAATTGGATCAAATTTTTCAGTCATTATTTTATTTTGTAATTATTAAATTTTGTTATTTATTATAAAAATATTTATACCATGTTAAAGTTTTGTATAGTCCTATTTTGTAATTAATCTTTGGAGACCAGCCTAATTTTTTTTTAACATAAGACATATCTGAATACCATTGAGTTTGGTCCCAACTACGTTTAGTTAATGAATTCCATCTACTTGAAACTCTAGAGTTAGTAATTTTTTTTATATAATTATATATATCTCTAATTGTAGTCTTTTTACTAAATCCAAGATTAAATATTTCACCTCTTAATTTATTTTTTCTTGCAATCATAATATAAAAATTAATCACATCATCAATATATATGAGATCACGGGATATTTGGGGAGAAACTAATTTTGATTTTTTATTTTTAATCATTTCTCTTATTAAGGTGGGTATGAGTCTTGTTGGCTCTTCATATGGACCATATACATGAAATGGTCTAATAGTTATTATTGGTAAATTATTTTTTAAAGACTCAAATTGGCAATAAAGAGTAGCAGAGCTTTTAAAAACTGAGTAGTAACTATTAGGGACTAGAACATTTTTTTCACTCATTTTTTTTTTTTTAAACCCGTACTCTGATGATGAGCCTGTGTTAATAAATATATTAAAATTATATTTTTTACACGCATTTAATAAATTTATAGTTCCATCTAAAATTGTATCTTTAATAGATTTAAGGTCAGATTGATAAGAATATGCACCATGGGCAGCTAAGTGAAAAATAGTTTTAGGTTTAATAATTTTTATTATTTGTTGAAGTTTTTTTTCATCTTTTAAGTCAACGTTAAAAAAATTTGTTTTGTCAATAATGTCTTTAATTCTCCATTTATTAGAACTTTTTCTTAAAATAATATTAACTTTAATATTTTTTGAAACAAAGTATCTAACAAGGTTAGCACCTATAAAGCCTGTAGCTCCAGTTATTAGAATGGGTTGTTTTAAACTTTTAATATTTTTCATTATTTTCTAAAACTATTATTAGTCATTTATATCACAAAAAGAGTCTTTATCTTTATAAATCAAAAGATTGTAAAAATTTTCTTTGTATGAATTGTAATAGTTGCTTTGATCTATATTCATTACTTATTATTTATGATAAATTACAATTATGAATCCTATCTTTATTAAAAAATTTCTTAATTTAATATTAAATAAAAATTTAATTAATTTATTTTATGTCTTTTTCTTTATCAGTTTAATTTTTATTTTTTTAGCTATATATTTTCAACCTTTTGCTGGAGATGATCTCATTATTGAAGCGCAGGTTTTGGACAGTATTAACTTCAGTGAATATTTTAATAATGTATACACTAATTGGTCTGCTAGATTTTCGTTCATATTTATATCTTATTGGATTTACTCTGATAATCTAAATTTAGTATTATATAAGCTTTCTATAATTCCCTTGTTTTTAGTGACATTCTATTTTTTTCTAAGAAAAATTATAAATATTAAAATCAAATTTGTTTCAATTGATTTTATCATATTATTTATATGTTTGTGGTTTATATATCCCGTGATAGATGAAGCAATTTTTTGGACTGCTGGTTCTTTGTCTTACCTAATTCCGTTATTATTTTCTATATTTTATTTAAGCCTATTTAATCAGATTAATAATGAAAAAAAAAATGTCTTTGTTATTTTTTTTTATTTAGTTTCTAGTTTTTTAACGGGATCTTCTCATATGCAAGTTTTTGTGGGATGCTTTGTTGTTAGTTCATATTTCATATTTTTATATTATAAAAAAAATAAAAAAATATTTATGCAACTTTTAGGATTTTATATTTTGTTTTTACTCGGTGGGGCCTTTTCTTTATCAGCACCTGGAAATTTTGAGCGTTTAGAGGTTGTTGCATTTGAGACATCTATAATCTCAACTATTTATAAATCTGTGTTATTTATTATTACATCTATCTTTTATCTTGGAGATGTACAATCATCATTAATTTATTTTTTATTAATTATTTTGTTATTTAGTTTTTTTTCAAAAAAAAATTCTATTAAAATTTTAAGGAATAAATCTGATTTTGTTTGGGTTTTTGCATTTCTATTTTCCCTAATATTTATGATAACGGCAACTGATGCTATGAACACAAGAACAATTTTTTTTCCAATCTTTTTTTTAACAATCTTTTTTTTAAAAATAATTTTTTTAAAATATGATCCTAATTATCAATTAAAAATTAAGAATATTATTTTTTATATTTTGGTGATTTTATTTTTTCTTGAGAGTTTTTTAGGTAGTGTAACGAACTATGCTTATAAAAAAGAATATGATGTAAGGATGAACATAATCAATGATACTAAAATTAATTCACAGAATTATGCTGAGATATCTCATTATACAATAATCCCCTCAAGACTTACTTATATGCTTACTCCTGAGCAGGATAGAAATTATTTAAATATGCTTTCAGAATCAAATAAAATAAAAATTAAATATAATGAAAGTTTCCCAAGATCAAAAAATATTAGAAAAAGTATAAAATTTTTTTTTAGATAATTAGTTTTTGTGGCTCTTGTTATTGATAATCATCTAGAAACTGTGAATTCTTCAAAACGAAAGTTGCATCAGTAGAGAGCAAATACTTTATTTTTTTGCATTGATTTAATTGAGCTTTTGCAATAAAAATCACACAAGAATTAAAATGCCCTTGTAGCTCAGCTGGTAGAGCAATTGATTTGTAATCAATAGGTCCGCGGTTCGACTCCGTGCGGGGGCACCATTACTCAATATAAATTATTAATTAATATTATTTTATTCATCTTCTTCACAATCATACTCATATATGCTCATTTGGTCTGTTATAATTGTTCCAAGAAATGTTCGTCTAAAATTTTCAACTTTATGTTTTGTGCTAATTTTTTTACAACGTAATGTTGCTATATTAAGTAGTTCAATTGAACCTTTCCCAAAGAGTATATGATTGCTTATGCTTCCACCATTTTTTGTTTCAAATGAAGAGGTAAATAAGCTTGAGTCATCTTTGTTATGGATACCAACATGTTTGACACAACTGCTCAGAGAGAGAAATAAAAAAATAAAGAGTAAAAAAAATTTCATTAATTATTTTTTTAATTATTTGAGGTCTCTTTTCTAACTTGTTCGATTTTAATTTTTTTATAAAGACTATTCTTTTTATCATATAATAGTTCAAAGCTAATTTTCTTATTAGCTTGAATTTTGATTGTCTTTACATTTCTAACTTCAAAATTATCTGCAACAGCGCTGATGGGTCTTTTATTTGTATCTAAATTTTTGATTAAAATTTTACACTTATCACTAACAATTGTACCCTTCCATCTTCTAGGTCTAAAAGGACTAATAGGGGTAACTGCTAGTTTTCTTGAATCTAAATTTAGAATTGGTCCATGTGCTGATAAATTATAAGCTGTGCTTCCTGCGGGTGTTGAAACTAACACTCCATCAGAGATAAGATTTTTAATAATATTTTTCTTGTTAGTGGTAATAGAAATTGATGATGCTTGCTTGCTTTGTCTTAATATTGACACCTCGTTAATAGCTATTGATTTTTTGGTTTGGTTATTTTTATTAGTAACAGTCATTTGTAAAGGATAAATTTTTATACTATTAGAGATATTCAAATTTTTAATAATGTTTTTATTAGAAAACTTATTCATCAAAAAACCATAGTTTCCAGAATTAATTCCGTAAAAAGGTTTTTTATATTTATGTAATTTTTTTAAAGATTGAAGCATGAAGCCATCTCCACCTAAAACAATTATTATGTTAGATTTTCTTAAAGATGTAATGTTAATTTTTTTAATTAGGATTGATTTAATCTTTAAAGAAGCCTTCGTTTTATCAAAAACTAAATATATCTTGTCTCTCATCTTGTGGTGCCCTCGGCCAGACTCGAACTGGCACTCCAAAAAGGCACGGATTTTAAGTCCGTTGTGTCTACCAATTTCACCACGAGGGCATTTACTATTTTCATTTGTTTAACTGTTTTTATT
>Ga0075445_10001652_pt1 | contig 11342 bp, 11 predicted proteins | sample CoawatmetaG02DNA_FD_72350 | JGI IMG/M metagenome (GOLD analysis project Ga0075445, IMG submission 72350) | Marine microbial communities from the West Antarctic Peninsula - Coastal water metaG029-DNA | ecosystem: Environmental > Aquatic > Marine > Coastal | place: Atlantic Ocean: West Antarctic...
ATTTTTTCCTATATATTTTATAATCTTATAAAAATCATCTTTATCTATACTTCCTTGACTTTTTTTATGTTTTTTTAAATCATGAAAATGATGGAACATAACCCCATGATAAAATTTATTATTTTTTGTAAAATACATAATTATATATAATCTCTTAAATTTTAGAGAGGCACATAAATTTTTTAAAAGAGTGTGTTTTAATAAAAATCATTTCTATAAAAAAATTTAGTGTTTATTAATTTAAAATCAAGGATAAAAGGTTAATCTACGTACGTTCTAGCTTTTTTTAAATCATTTAATGTATCAATATCTAAAGATATTTTTTGTGATTTTATCATTATGCCCTTTGTTTTCGATTCTAACAGAGTTTTTTGAGTATTGGTCTTAATTTTAGTTGAATTTAAGATATAAAAGTTTCCATTTGTATAACAGTTAGAAATTCCTTTTTTATTTGGGAGTTGTAGAATATTTTTTTTATCAAGGTATAAATTATTTTTTTGGTAAGTTTTATCTTTTGAAATAGAAACATAATTATTTTTAGTTTTTTTAAAACTTACAATTGATTTAATTACTAAACTTAAACTGCGAAATGGCGAGGTTGGTTGTAGCAAGATTATTCCACTAACACTCGTTTTTAGCTCTTTTTCATACCATTTAATTATGTATTTTACTACATTTAGTGAAGAACTATAACTTCCACTCAAATGCTTAGGTCTCAACCCTGGAACTAAAACCCGGTGTTTTTTGGCAATCTTAATAATTCTTAAATCGTCTGTGCTAACAATTATATCTGAATAATTCTTTAGCTTTAAAGCAAATTTAATTGTTATTTCTGCAAGGCTATCTTGACCTAACTTACGTAAATTTTTATTTATAATTCGTCTTGAACCTTTTCTGGCCAATACTATTGTTAATAAATCTTTATTTTTTTTTTTAATATTTAGATTAATTGTCAATTTGGATCCAATATTGATCTATTATCAAGCTCAATCCGTTTGTAAAATAATTTTTTCCATTAATTTTAACGGTCCAGCTTCTAATGGGGTCTTTTATATTCGGGGTTATCTTCTTTTTAATTGTAAACTGATAGTATTTAGTTTTTCTATTATTAAATAATGTCTTTATATATTTTAAACTAAATATATTCCAACCACTTTGTAAAATTTTTGGTATTTTTAGATCTTGATATTTTGAAAAAATATTAAAATCATGCTTATTAAAGTGATTGAAAAGAAAAATTGAACCATTTTTATTTATACTTTTAATCAAATTATCTCTAAATATTTTTGGATTGTCTGTGATAGAAATAACTCCTGATGCTATTATAAAATCAAATTTTCCTAATTTTTGTTTGGTAAAAATATCTTTTTTTATAAATTTTACTTTTGCACTTAGATTCATTTTAGCTTTTTGGAGTAAATCTTGTCTAACATCTAGACCTGTTATTTCTAAATTTTTAAAATTTTTCTCCAATTGATAAATAAGTTCACCATTGGCACAGCCAATATCGAGAAGAGAATAAAATTTATTCTTGTTAATTTTTTTTTTTAATAATTTAACTAGAAGTTTAAAACTATCTTTGGTTTTTTCATATCTATTTTCATTTAAGTAAAAACTATCATGTAGTCTTTTTATATTTTTTTTCATAATGTATTATTTAATTCCTTTTTAAGTAAAATATTATTATAATTATATGTAATTATATTTTTTTGATAGTTATATTTTTTTTTAATCCATTCGCTTTCACTACAATCTATTACATTTTTTGCTAACCTTATGATCTCTTTATTATTTATTTCATCTGAATAAAAAAAACCTTTTTTTTGCTTAATAAATGGCCATCCAAATCTAAGATATTTAGAAATCATTTTCGATTTATAAAATTTTTTTGAAAAAAAGATCATCCTATTATTTCTAGACAACATTTCGTATCCTAATGATGATGTCATAGAAATAATAACTTGGCTATTTTTTAGAAAATTATAAGATGTAAAATTGTTTTTTCTTTGTACATAATTAAAATTACTTTTTCCAATAATGCTATCAAAATATTTCAATTCTTTAGTCGGATCTTCGTATCTTCCCATTATATAAAATTTAATATTTCTCATTTTACAAAGATAATTAACTGCCTTAAGTAACTTTACTTCTGACACCAAAGCATCTTTCCAGTAAATTTTTCCAAGATTATAAAAGTTCATTATTTTGTTTTTATCATAAGGTCTAAATTCTGAAATATACGTAATAATTTTTTTTTTTCTTAAATTATTTTTGGATATCAAATTATTTTTTACAGATCCGAGTGGAATAATCCTTGTTTTGATAAATGATTTATAATAATTGATATTTTGTTTACCAAAACAAAATATAATATCACATTGAAGTTTTTCATTTTTTCTAATCAAATATGTTTTTTTAGGTTCTGTTCTATATCCATTCTGTATTGCAATAAATTTTTTATAAGGAAAATGTTTTTTTAACCTATAAAAATCTGTATCATTATCTATCATAGTAGCTACTACCTTTGCATCTGTAAGTTGAATGGATTTTATAAAGTAATTTAATTTACTAATTTTTTTATTATTAAAAAGAAGATGAAAAATAATATAAAAATTTATTATTTTAAATGAAATAATTTCTGATTGGTTGGTTGGCAAATATTTTAAGATAAGATTTGAGTTATCATGTCCAATAATTAAATATTTTATTTCCTTAATTTTTTTAAATTCCCATTTTTTAATAAATAATTGTAGAATTTTTTTTAACATTAGTTTTTTAATAAATTTTAAAAATTTTTTTATGTTTTGTCATTGTAAAAAGTTATTTTATAATCTTATAATTTGAAGATTATTGATTATATGCAACAACTAAAATTAAATAATTTCTAATTTAAGGCTTGTAAGTTGTACTGTCTATCTTTGAACTTTCAATAAAACTATATGGTGTAAACAATCTATCTCCTTCTTTTATTTCGTCAATAATATTTTTATTTTTTTCGTTTAATATTTTTTCAATAAGAAGCATATGTTTTCCAGTTGTAGAAACAGTAATCCATTTTTTATCATGCCTAGATACTACTCCTGTCATGTATGGATGATTACTTGTGTCACCTCCATGTAAATGTACTGATTTTAAAAAAAGCCTTCCTATCTTTGCTCTATTAATAAATGTGCTGGCTCCTTGATGCGGTTCATCAAATGCATTGATAAAATTATACAAATCATATGAATTTAAATTCCAATCGATATATCCATTAAGCATTGTATTTAATGAAGGATTAAATCTACCTAAATTCTTATTTTGAACTTTGATATTTAAATTTTTATTATTAGTAATTTTTCTTATAAAATTTTTATAAAAATTATTCATTGCACTCCATTTATAATCTTCAAAATCTAAAGGTATTTTACAATTTTTTGGAAAAAGAGATTTTTCACTATCTATTATAGGTCCTGTATTCATACCTTCATCAATGATATGAAAAAGTTGATTATAAATTCTATCTTCTCTCATTATATGCCAAGAAAATCCTCCTCTACCTGTATCATATGGTAATCTAGAAGGGAAAAAATTTACAAGGTTATCTTCAAAAAAGTTAATACTTTTTTTCTTAAATACAAACATTGAACTAATAGATAAAAATAAAGTATTTTTAATATTACAATTATTTTTTATAAATTTAATAAAATTGTTATTTTCAATATCTTTAAAAATATTTACTTTTAAATTTTTATCAAATAATTTTTTTTGGTTTGGGCTAGTAATTACTATAGATTTTAATTTAAAAGATTTATTTATTTTTATTAATTCATCAATATTTGGACACCACCCAATAATAACAACACTCTTTATGTCTTTAATATAAAATTTACTATTTTTAATCATTATTTATTTTTTGTTATAAATCTTGGAATTGTTTTTGTGTATCAATTTTCCATAACTTTTTAGAATAAAGAATTTTATTAAATATTGTAAAGCTATTTCCACTACCAAATTCATTTTTTTTCTTATATTTTAATTCTTTAGTAAAAAAATAATTAATCAAGTTTAATATTTTTTTTTCATCAAAAATACAATGATTAATACTTTTTAAAATGCTTCTATTTTTTTGACGATCTCCAATGTTAATTGTTGGTACACCAAAATAAGGGGCTTCCATTATTCCAGAACTAGAGTTGCCCATTATAACTTTAGAAGATTTTAATAGTTCGATGTAATATTCAAATCTCATTGAAGGTAAAATTCTAATATTTGGATTATCTAATTTGTTGAATTCTTTTAAAATCAAATTACTTCCATAGTCATTATTTGGATACAGTAATACAAAGTTTTTTTTGCTTTTCTTAATACTATTTAAAAAAGTAATTGTTTCATTTTTTAAATTTTTAATGTTTGTAGTAACTGGGTGTAAAAGTGCTATTCCATAATTTTCAAAATTAATATCATACTTTTTTTTAACCTCATCTAATTTGGGTAGTCTATTTGATTTCATAATATCAACATCAGGTGATCCAATTATAAAAATATTTTTTTTCACTTCTCCCATTTGAGTTAATCTTTTTTTTGCAGTCATATTTGTGACAAAATGAATATGAGATAATTTAGATATAGAATGACGTAAAATTTCATCCACTGTTCCCGAAACTTCACCACCTTCAATATGTGCGGTTCTATAATTATTTAATGAACCAACAATTGCACATGCTAAAGTTTCAGTTCTGTCTCCATGAATAAGTATTAAATCTGGTTTGATTTTTTCTACTGTTTTTTTAAATCCAACTATAGTTTTAGATAATACTAAATCCATACTATCATTATATTTTTGGTTCCTAAACCTGATCATATTCTTTATGCCATCTAATTTTAAAACTTCCCATGTAGAACCAAATTTTTTAAGATTGTGCATTCCTGTAACAAAAACATAAACTTTGAAAGAATTTTTTTTTTGTAGATTTACTATAAGTGATTTTATTTTACCATAATCAGCTCTAGTACCAGTAACAAATAAAATTTTTTTCATTTAATATTTTTTCTACAGATTTGAGTATTATTTTTAATAAATATTTTCACAGTTTTGCCGTATAATTTTTTTAGATCATCAATTCCATAATCTCCACCACCTGGTCTTTTTAAAAAAATATTTTTACTAGAAAGTTTTGTGCCTGGCTGTATATCTAACAATGATGCAACCGATGGAAATGCGAAATCTATAGTTTTTTTTTCTTCCTTTAAAGCTTTTTTGATTCCACCACGTGCTAAAAAAATATCATTTGAGCCTTTTATCATATTCTTTAGATCATTAAAATCCATCGATGATGAGATGTCAGGACCTATTCTTTTTTTTGTATCAACATAATGTTTTTCAATAATATCAGCACCTAACGCTACAGCCCCTAGGCTTGTATAATTATTTTCAGTATGATCAGATATTCCTATAACACATTTTGGAAATGCTTTTCTTAATTGAGATATGCAGCCCAGCCTAACTAGATTTGGTGGTGTAGGATAAATATTTGTACAGTGAAGAAGTGCTAATGGAATCTTATTTTTTAATATTATATTTACAGATTTTTTTATACTCCTAATGCTATTCATGCCTGTGCTCATGATTATTGGAATTTTGAATTTACATAAATATTTTACAAAATGATAATTATTACACTCTCCAGAACCTATTTTAAACGCAGGGACTCCTATTCTTCCCAGTCTATCTGCCGCAGATCTTGAAAATGGTGTGCTAATAAAAATTTTTTTTCTGCTCGTTATATAATTTGCTAATTTTTTTTCATTTTTTTCATTTAATGAACAATTTTTGATTATTTCGTATATTGAAACTTTTGCATTACCAGGAATAACACTTTTAGCTTCTTCTGACATTTCATCTTCTATCACATGGGTTTGATGTTTTATAATTTCTGCTCCCGCTTTAATTGCTGAGTCAGCTATATGTATTGCTAAATCTAATGAACCATTATGATTAATTCCAATTTCAGAAATAACTAATGGAGGATAATTTGGTCCAATATTTCTTTTGCTAATTTTAAATTTTATCATACAGTATCCGTTTTATAGGGTTTTGTTTATATAATTACCATATTTTTTTAAAATAAATATTTACTACTAATGCGAATAATTTCAAGAATAGATATCAAAAACAATTTTGTCATTAAAGGTATAAATCTAGAGGGCTTAAGAAAAATTGGAGATCCTTTAAAAATAGCTACAGAATACTATGAGGATGGAATAGATGAAATCATGATGATTGATGCTGTTGCAAGTTTATATGGTCGTAATAATTTGTTTAATATAATAGAAAAAACTACAGAAAATATTTTTGTTCCTATAACACTAGGTGGAGGGATTAGAAGTCTACAAGATATAGAAAAAGCATTAAAATCTGGAGCTGATAAGATTGCAATAAATAGTCATGCTATAGAAAACCCAAATTTTATAAAAGAAGCTGTTAACACATTTGGTTCTAGCACTATAACAATTTATATAGAAGCTAAAAAAATTGATGAAAAAAAATGGGAGGCTTACAAATATTCTGGAAGAGAGAAAACAGGGTTGAATGTAATAGACTGGGTAAAAACTGTTCAAGATTTAGGTTGTGGTGAATTATTGATTACTTCTGTAGATCATGAAGGTCTTCAAAAAGGTTTTGATTTAGAATTAATAAAAGAAATTAATCCTTTTATAAATGTTCCATTAATTATCAATGGTGGTTGTGGAAAAACTGATGATATAATTCAAGTTAATAACACATATAAAAATATAAGCTTTTCAATTGCCTCCGCATTTCACTATAAAAAAATATTAATTAAAGAATTAAAATATGAAAAAAATTTGTATCCTTGATTATGGACTCGGAAATATAAAAAGTTTACATAATTCCTTAAAAAAAGTAGGTCAAAAACCTGAATTTTATTCAGAAAGTAATTCCAAAAATTTTGATATTGTTTTTATTCCTGGCGTAGGTTCATTTTCAAAAGCCAGCAAGTTACTACTAGACATTAAATTTAAAGAATTTTTAAATAATGCAAAAAAAAATTCATATATATTTGGTATTTGTTTAGGTATGCAGATTTTATTAAGTAGTGGAGATGAAAATGGAACACATCCTGGGTTAGATTTTGTTAGAGGAAGTGTTAAGTTAATTACAAACAATAAAAAAAAAATGATATTGCCTATAGTTGGATATCAAAATATTAATATTAAAAATTCTAGAGATAATTACATAGATAAATTTAATAATGAAAAATTTTATTTTGTACATTCTCATGTTGCAAGCCCAAAAAATAATGAAAGAATTTTAGCAACCACAACCTCTCAAGGTGTTGAATATTGTTCGGCAATCATCAAGGACAATATTATAGGTACACAGTTTCACCCTGAAAAAAGTGGAAAAATAGGATTAGAATTTATTAAAGAATTTATATCTAACAGTTAATTTATTGTTTATCGTATCTAATCTCAATCTATAAGCAGGATGTGTGTTTAAATCATAAATATATGTTGTTAATAGAAAATTATAAAATATAAATATTTTATGACTAAAAATCACTCAATGTATGGTTTACCTGAAAAAGTAGAATTTTGTAAACTTTGTACCATGTCAAATCAAAAACCAAATCCTGTTGTTGAATTTCATAATTCGGATAATCAAAAAAAGGGTATCTCTTTTAACGATGGCATATGTAATGCCTGTAAGTATGCAGTATTAAAAAAAGAGATAGATTGGGGTAAAAGAGAAGAAGAACTTTTAAAAGTTCTGGATAAATACAGAAAAAAAGAAGGCTATGATTGTGTTGTGCCAGGTAGTGGTGGGAAAGATAGCGCTTATGCAGCACATATTTTAAAATATAAATATGGAATGAATCCTTTAACAGTTACTTGGGCTCCACATTTGTATACTGATATAGGGTTTAAAAATTTTACTAACTGGATACATGTAGGTGGTTTTGATAATATTTTATTTACTCCAAATGGAAAACTTCATAGATACATAACTAGACTAGCTTTTTTAAATTTATTGCATCCTTTTCAACCATTTATAATTGGACAAAAAAATATTGGCCCCAGAGTTGCTTCAAAATTTAATATATCCTTAATAATTTATGGAGAAAACACCTCAGAATATGGTTCATCAATTGAGGAAAATTTTAATCCCATAATGGAGCAAAAGTATTTTACAAATTCAAGGAGTAATCTTTTTTTTGGAAAAAAGAATGTTAAGGAAATCATAAATGATACAAATTTTAAAATAGGAGATTTCGAACCATATTTTCCTCTTGAAGAAAATGAAGTTAAAAATAAAAATATTAATGTTTTTTATTTAGGTTATTTTCATAAATGGGATCCACAGGAAATGTTTTATTATGCAACAGAAAATACTGGATTCAAATCTAACACAGAGAGAACAGAGGGAACTTACTCTAAATACTCTAGTATTGATGATAAGATAGATAATTTACATTACTATACAACTTATATTAAATTTGGTGTTGGTCGAACATCCTACGATTCTTCTCAGGAAATAAGAAATGATAAAATAACAAGAGAAGAGGGTATAAATTTAGTTAAAAAATATGACCATGAGTTTCCAAACAAATATTTTAAAGAATACCTTAATTACTTAGACATCAATGAAGAAAAGTTTTTTGAGACTATAGATAACTTTAGATCACCTCATTTATGGGAAAAGATTAAAAGTGAATGGGTATTAAAAAATAAATTATAAAATCAATTATTATATCTATTTTTACTTTTTTTAAAAAAAAAGTTATTTTTATTAGTTTCTAAAACTTTTTTAATTACTTTCTTATCAACTATTTTTATATTATTAAGGTTTTTAAGGAGATCATGGAATTGTTTTTTTGTTCTAACGCCAAATATTATTTTATCAAACATTTTAAAACTGAATATAAAGTCCATAGCAAATTTTTCTATTTTATCGCTTGTCATACCTTCTAAAATTGTTTTTTGTTTAAAAATATTTTTTAATCTTTCATCTCTTAACCAAGAAAATCTATGGTCTTTTTTGGAATAAGTTGAGCTATATTTGAAATTTGAGGTTAATATACCGTTTGCAAATGGTGATCTGGCAGCTAAGCAATTTTTAAACTTTCTCATTTTATAATATGAGTCTACTCTAAGTAAATTGAATTCATCTTGAATAAAATCAAATTGATTAAGTACTTCCATTGGAAAATAATGATTTCTAGCTAATGAGATACCTGAATATTTTATAAGTTTTTTTTTTTTATATTCTTCCAATAGATAAATAATTTTATCCCATTTTTTAATTTCACGTCTTGGATTGTGTAACTGTATAGTGTTAATTTTATCAAATTTTTCGATCGCAAAATCTATTCCTTCTAAAAGTCCATCTTTTTCAAATGTTTTCTTTAATTTTTTATTCCATCCACATTTTGTATCAATAAGAATATTTTTGTTCTTTTTTTTGTACTCTGCTAAGATTTTTTCTCCTTTTCCATATGTGGGTGATGTATCAAATTGAAAAAAATTATTTTTAAGCGCTAAATTTATAATTTCTTCAACTTCTTTATTAGATACTGTTTTATATTGTCCACTCCAGGACCAAGAGCCCAGAATAATTTTTTTTTTTATATTACTAGCTGGCATCATTTCTAACCAAAGTCACAAATTGTTTTTTATAATAGTCAAGCTTACTAATTGGCAGAGTATCATCCGCTTTACTTTTAGATCTTAATGCAGAGTCAACATCTGCTTCATATTCATCAAATAATCCAAGTTCATTTCCTTTTTTTTGGGATTTGGTTCCATAATAAGGTGAATAGTAAGCAACTGTAATATTGTCTGGGTTTAAAATTTTATTAAATTCAATTGTCTTTAAAATAGATTTTTCATCCTGATTTGGTAAACCTATAATATTATATGCTGTTCTTTTTATATTATTCTTTTTTAATAGTTGAAAAGCATTAATTGTTTTGGCTTGATCAGCAAATCTATTGAGTTCATCTTCTCTAAAACTACTATCAGATAACTCTATTCCCATACCAACTCCATCTACTTTTAATTTTTTTAATAACTCTATTGATTTTTCATTAATTCCTTCAGGTCTAGTTTCAATATAAATCTTAATATTCAAATTACTTTCATCAATTAAATCAGCTAATTCTAATAAAAGATTTCGGTCATTTGTAAGAAAGTTGGTATCTTGACATCTGACTAACTCAACATCTTTTTCTTTATTTAAATATTCTAGTTCAGTGAATATTATTTTTGCGCTTTTGTGCCTTAAGTATGATTTAAAATTCTTAATTGCTCCAGTTTTAGAAGAAAAATCTTCAAAACCATAATATTTTTGTATAATTGTTTCTACACAATAATTACATGAATAAATACATCCTCTAGACATTTCATAATCAACAGCTTTTATAACCTCTCCATTATATGGTCTATTTAAAACTTGCTTATCAAAAATATCATAATCATAAGGAGATAATTGATCTAGATTATCTATAATTTTTTGTTTTTTATTTTGAAAAAAATTCTTATTTTTTACATAAGATATTCCATCTACATGATTGAAATCAAACATGCTATTTTTAAGTTTTTTCTGAGTATCAAAACTATTTAATAATTCAAGCAGCACTAATTCTGATTCTCCTCCAATTAAATAATTAATTTTGGACATTTTGTTTAAGATAATTTCTGTAGCAGATGTTGCTTGCAATCCTCCTGATATTAATATTGGTTTTTTTGTATCTAGATTTTTAAGTAAATCATATCCATTTTGTATATTAACATATTCACCTTCTCCATGAATATGGGAGGATATTGCAGACCAAAAAATAAAATCAGGATCAAATTCATAAATTTTTTTTTGAAGATCTTCTAAAATATTATTTGAGTTAAATTTTAAAAATTCATCATAATTAGTTTTTTTATACATCTTGTTATCCGTTTGAAACTGCACTTCATTCAAAGACCAATTTGAATAAAATGTTGCATCAAATAACTCTACTTTATGATTATTTCTCTTTAATATACCAGAGTGGCTTGCTATCCATATGTGGGTGATCCCTCTTCCCCATTTATTTGGGTTGATAAGTAAAATTTTTGCCATTTATTATATTTATAATTTATGAGTTTAGTAAAATTATTTTAAAGTTTATATACAGTGATAATCGTTATTAAGATATGCTATGAATTGTGAATTAACAAGATGAAAAACTAAGATTACAAATATTAATTTAATTTAATTCTATTTAATCTATCTAGAAATTAAACCTAATTTAAGATATTATAAAATATATGAAAACTAGTTTAATTTTAAAAAACTTAGCATCAAAATT
>Ga0075445_10001657_pt1 | contig 11325 bp, 10 predicted proteins | sample CoawatmetaG02DNA_FD_72350 | JGI IMG/M metagenome (GOLD analysis project Ga0075445, IMG submission 72350) | Marine microbial communities from the West Antarctic Peninsula - Coastal water metaG029-DNA | ecosystem: Environmental > Aquatic > Marine > Coastal | place: Atlantic Ocean: West Antarctic...
CCAAACCACCCCCGACCTGACCTGACCTCCCTTCTGGGTAGGGCCAGACAAGGCAGTTATTGTCGGCACGTTCAACATAGCAGCCGCGGTCCAGCTTTTATTGCATGCCTTCTAACCCGAGTGGCGCTCCCACTGTGTGAGAGGGCAATAAACGACTGCGACGAAAAGAGTGTCTCCTGCTGCCCAGCCGAGCAGAAATGCGGGCCTAGGCTTATTAAGCGCTGCAAATGATCTTGTGCTCAATTATACTGATTAACGCCATGACTGGTTCAACATTACTGTAGGCTAGTTTTGCACGGTTAACCCGCATAAGAGAGCGTTCGCTGGCACCTATGCTGATGACGCAAATGAAAAAAGCCTCCAGGATCGTCAGCATGCAGAAAGGCATAATTGTCGGATGAAAAGACGCCATCAACTTATAGCGGTCGCGCTATTACTGCAGATTCCGCTGTTTGCCTATCCCATTTTACGGCTGTGCCAGTGGCTGGATATGGACAGCATTCAAACTGCACTCGTCTTCGTGCCCCTATTCTTTAGCCAGCTAGTGGCGAAGCTGTACCTACGTCGCGCAAACCATGGTCCGATATTTTGGCTTCGGCGTGCTGCGGATTTGTGGCTGGGCATCAGTCCGTTATTACTGTGCATACTGGTCGCAGCAGAACTTCCGGTGGCCCTTAACTGGATCACCGCCTCTGCCGCTGCGCACACGTTGATTGGTATCGCTGCTGCGCTCACTGCCTATAGCATACTGAACGCTTACTCGCCTTCAGTGGTTGAGATCAAACTGACCAGCACGAAGTTGAAGTCTACTCTGCGGTTCGCACAGATCACAGATGTGCATATTGGCTCTCGCAGTAGCGCTTTCCTCCGTCGTGTGATGGATCAGGTGAATAGCCTAGATATCGATTTTCTATGTATCACTGGCGATTTCATCGATGCTCCGGCGATTAGCGAGCATTCGTTGTCCGCCTTACGCACCTGTGCCGTGCCTATTTATTTTAGCATAGGCAATCACGAGCGCTATGAGGATCTTGACGCCATTCTGGAGCGCCTTAAGCGACTCGGAGTCACTGTTCTGCGGTCGCGCACCGCCACTCAGGGCGAAGTCCAATTAATTGGAGTCGATGATGCCGATAATCCGCTGCAGGTTGAGCGAGAATTGGCAACACTGAATATCGATTCAAATCGGTTTGTACTCCTTCTCTATCATCGCCCTCGTGGACTCAGGGCCGCAGCCGAAGCCGGCGTAGATCTAATGATTTCTGGCCACACTCATAACGGACAGATAGTGCCGTTTAACTTTGTAGTACGCCGAGTCTTTGAGAAAACCGTTGGCCTTTTTCAAGAAGGTCTGACGCGACTATATGTCTCACCAGGCACGGGAACGTGGGGCCCCGTGATGCGCCTGGGCAGTCGAGGTGAGGTGACCTTGTTCGAGATACTACCCGTCGTAAACGCCCGTTAACATCGCGGCATAAACATTAGCGCCTTGCCTGTCCTAATCACCTGAGAGAAGCCATTATGTCAGAACCGTTAACCGATAAAAAAATGGCAGAAGTTGTGAGCACCACGATAGCGCATTATGAGGATAATGCATGGTCGTTCTGGGAGGGGACAAAAGATCACGATGTAAGCCAAAACTATGAGCGTTTTTTAGCTCACTTTACACCGAGGCAGCAACTGGATATTTTAGATTTTGGCTGTGGTCCCGGCAGAGACCTCGCCTATTTTAAATCGCTTGGCCACCGAGCCGTTGGGCTTGATGGGAGCTTCGCTTTTTGTGCAATGGCGCAGAAAAACACCGGATGCCCCGTTCTACATCAATCGTTCCTCGAGCTTGACCTGCCCGAGGAAAAGTTTGATGGCGTCTTCGCAAATGCCTCTTTATTTCATATCCCACGGCAGGAGTTTGCGCGTGTCTTGTTGCAATTACATCGTGCTCTGCGATCCGGCGGAATCCTATTTTCGTCTAATCCCCGCGGGAGTAGTGAAGAGTTCTCTGGCGAACGTTACGGCCATTTTATGGAGTTTGAAGACACCAGCAGATATCTGGAAGTTGGCGGCTTTAACGTTATCGACCATTATTATCGCCCAGCAGGAATGCCGTGTGCAGCGCAGCCGTGGCTTGCTATCGTCAGCCAAAAGGTTAGCGGATAAAGCGACGTCCTTTGTTACACTTATTTTACAACTGCTCTCTTTCAGAACGGTGGTCGCTTAAAGTACGGGGCGTCAGCATTTTGTACCAGTCACGAAAAGGCCCGGTCGTATTTTGCCAAAAGGTTTCATGCTGCGATTGAGACTCTGGACCTAGACCCCAAGGCGTGTATTCATCCACCTCTGGAATATACAAAGTGCCGAACATTCGGTCCCAGATACTGGTGAATACGGCCAGATTCTTATCGCGGTGCTGTTGCAAGTAGCTATGGTGAATGTGGTGCATGACTGGGCTTTGCAGCCATTTTGACAGCCATACTGGATAATGGAACTGCACATGGTAATGACGAAATGATCCATTGAAGCCAAATAGCACGGCGAAAAAACCCAGATTAAGCAAGGTGGCTTCAGTAATACCACCTTTAAACAGAAAGCCGAATATCCCGGCTGCTAATCCGTAACTGATTGCGCCACCAGTAACCCAGATCGGCCCGTCGATAAAATGCTCGCGATACCGTGTCAACGGGGTCAGCACTTCCGCGGAATGGTGAATCTTATGTAGCGCCCATAAAGCCGGAACCTTGTGCATGGCATAGTGCGTAACAAAGAAAACAAAGTCGTAGCATAGCAGCGTTACCAAGCTGTAAAGCAACATCCATGCAAGATTGGAATGTAATTCCGGGGAGCTACCAAACAGCCACTTCAGGAGGCTGATGACCGACTGTTCCGTCGCAGGGCCAACCGTTGCCAGCAATGCTATCGCCCAAAATGGGTAAAACATTCGTTCTGTCACCCACAGCCAAACATCCACCCGAGCAGACGCATGGGTATAGATATCTTTGGGTAATAGGAACTGAAGTAGACCGGCTTTTCGTACTCGACCATCGCCACCCTTTGATCCGTGACCGCCGCGGAGGAGCCAGATTAGGCCCGCGATAGCCAACGTCAATAATACGATCTCCCACTCAAGGTCTTGTGGAATATTGGTGGCCGCAGTGTTCCAGACAAAGTTCGCAACTGTCTGGCTCATCTGTGTAAACGGACCAACAATATTATCGGCGCCATTAACGGTGTCAGTGTGTGTGCTTACTAAAGCCATATGCGAAAAAAATTCTCAAATTTTTAACGAGCGAAGAGCCGTACATCGCCTGTCGATAACAATATTGCACCCCAGTGTATTCCCAAACAGCGGTAAAACATAGATTGATAAAGAGGCAATACCGCAGAAGAGACCAAACGAGTATAGCCAATTGCTTATACTGTGGCATTACCCAACGGACAGCCACTGTCATACCTCCTCTTTATCCATAATGTAGATGAATCGACGCTCTTCGAAGCGCCATTATAACCTGCGCTCGTGAAGGACGCACGAGCGCCAGCAATGAGGCACCCTCACGATCATTTGATACGGCTAATTTGAATGTAATCAAAACCGCGTGGTAGTCTGTGGGCCCCTTCGGAGTCCCCATGCGACCACGGTTAGCATTTGCTTTTATTTTTTTCACGGTACTGCTGGATGCCATCGGACTTGGCATCATTATGCCGGTTGTCCCGCATCTCATTATAGACATCTCTGGGGGCTCGCTGACCAACGCCGCGCGCACCGGCGGCTTGTTAATGTTTGCGTTTGCGAGCATGCAGTTCATTGCCTCCCCAGTACTGGGCAATCTGTCGGACCGTTTTGGGCGTCGCCCTGTGTTGCTGTGCTCACTACTGGCAATGGGGTTTAACTATCTGCTAATGGGCTGGGCGCCAACACTATTCTGGCTTTTTGTGGGTCGCATTATTGGCGGCGTGTCTGCCTCTACCTATGGGACTGCTAATGCCTATGTGGCAGACACCTTCCCCGCCCATAAACGCGCTCAATACTTTGCGTTGTTGGGAGCGGCCTTTGGTGCTGGGTTTATTCTGGGTCCTGCTATCGGTGGGTTTTTAGGGGAATACGGTGCCCGAACACCTTTTTACGCAGCAGCCGGCTTAAGCTTCCTTAATGTTATCTACGGCTATTTTGTATTACCGGAGTCGCTGAAACACGCTGACCGTCGGTCCTTTCAACTGTCGCGCGCCCACCCGCTGGCGGCTATTAATCAGCTAAGACAATACCCAGTGGTGATTTCACTAGTGCTGGTCTATTTCTTTTACCAACTGGGCCACTTTGCACTCCCCAGCGTGTGGGCCTTTTTTACGATTGAAAAATTTGGGTGGTCACCCCGCGACATTGGTTTTTCATTAAGCGCTATCGGCGTAGCCATGATCTTCGTGCAGGCCTACCTTATCCGCTTAGTTCTGCCTAGATGGGGTCCTACCAAAACCGCCGTTGTTGGATTAATCGCAACGGCCGTGAGCTTCATAGGCTATGCCTTTGTACCTTATGGATGGATGATGTACCCAGTAATAGCGATAAGCGCGCTGCAGGGATTTGTAGCGCCATCCGTACAAAGCATTATGTCAGCGCGAATCCCTGCCAACGCACAGGGTGAACTGCAGGGCGCGATTGGCAGCATGAGCGGGCTAGTGGCCATCCTCAGTCCGCCGGTCATGACCCAACTCTTTGCCTACTTCAGCTCTAGTGAAGCTCCTGTTTATTTTCCAGGTGCGCCTTTTTTTGTCGCTGCTATTCTTACGCTGTTGGCGTTGGTCACGCTACTGCGCTCAGTCACGCTCGGCCGAGAGACACAAGAGATCTAGGGTGTAATAACCGCCAATGGCATGAGTAGATAACGCTGCAGTAGTTGGCGCAAAGCCCCACGCAGATGTCATCCAATCCCATGTGCTGAACTAGCTGATCAAGTACCATATTGTGCTATGCACGCCTAGAAAGGATCTATGATATGACAGACACGGTATTGCGTATTGGCGGCGCCAGTGGCTTCTGGGGTGACGCGGCTCGAGCCACTCCTCAATTGTTAAGCGTTGTGGGCCTCGATTACATCGTTTACGACTATCTTGCTGAAATCACCATGTCCATCATGGCCAGAGCGAGGGCCAAAGATGAGCGCAAAGGCTACGCATCAGACTTTATCAGCACAGCCATGAAGCCCAACCTGTCCGTAATTGCCGAACGCGGCATCAAGGTAGTCTCCAATGCGGGCGGTGTCAATCCGGAGGCTTGCGCACACGCGCTGCGTCAGGCGATCGCTGAACAAGGGCTGGACCTCACGGTCGCCTGCGTGATCGGTGATGACCTGGTGAGCCATAAAGAATCAATGCAAGCATCTGGCATCACCGAAATGTTTTCCGGCACTGCCTTCCCTCCGAGTGAAAAAGTATTGAGCATCAATGCGTATCTGGGCGCGTTTCCGATAGCCCGTGCTCTTACACTAGGCGCCGATATTGTCGTGACCGGCCGCTGCGTTGATAGCGCCGTCACATTGGGTGCCTGCATCCATGCCTTTGGCTGGGGTCGTCATGACCTCGACCAACTTGCCATGGGCTCTCTGGCAGGCCATATATTGGAATGTGGCCCGCAGGCCACCGGTGGTAACTTTACGGACTGGGAACAGGTGCAAGGCCTGTCGAATATGGGCTATCCCGTCGCAGAAATTTCCTCTGACGGCAGTTTTTCCTGTACCAAGCCTGAGCATACAGGCGGTCTTGTCTCAGTCGGTACAGTGAGCGAACAAATGCTGTACGAGATCGGTGACCCGCAAGCCTACATGCTGCCCGATGTAGTCTGCGACTTTTCAACGGTACGGATCAAGCAGGCGGGTGAGAACCGTGTACACGTCTCCGGTGCAAAGGGTCGAATGGCCCCTGATACCTACAAGGTCAGTGCAACCTACGCCGATGAATTTCGCGGCGGCACCTATATGACTTTTTATGGCATTGATGCCAATAAAAAGGCGCACGCACTCGGTGAAGCCATATTCGAGGCAGCACGCAGAACCTTCGGGAACCTAGGTTTATCTGACTTTAGTGAGACCAGCATAGAGTTGTTAGGCACTGAGACCCATTACGGCGCATTCAGTAAAGTGAAAAGAAGTCGTGAGATCGTAATGAAAATTGCCGTGAAACATCCGGACATTACGGGTATCGGTGTTTTTCTGAAAGAAGCGGTGGGGCTTGGACTGGCAACACCGCCGGGTCTCTCGGGCTTCGCTGGCAGTCGCCCTAGCCCATCGCCGGTGGTCCGACTTTTTTCCTACACCGTGCCAAAGGTGCAGGTGCAGGTGCAGATACTGCTGGGCGACGAGGTCGTCTCCTGTGATGAAGTCTTCGGTGAAACGCTAAACCCTAAAACCATTCCTCGCCCAAAAACGCCTACCGCTGATAAAAGTATGCAGATGGTCAAGGTTCCACTTATTGCGCTGGCCTGGGGTCGTAGTGGTGACAAAGGCGATAAAGCGAATATTGGCATCATAGCGCGCAAGCATGAATACCTGCCTTACATCTGCGCCGCGCTGACGGAGGCCATAGTACGCAAGCGCTTTGCACACTTTCTCAGCGACTCGAAAAAAGGAAGCGTTGAGCGTTACATACTGCCTGCTTCCAATGCAATCAACTTCCTTTTGCACGGTGTGCTTGGAGGCGGGGGGGTGTGCAGTATACGTAACGACCCACAGGGTAAAGGTTATGCGCAGTTGCTACTGTCCTGTCCGATAGCTGTACCAATCGCCATTGCAGAGACACTCTCATGAGTATTTTTAATTCAAAAATAAACGTCAACTCTGAAGGCTACGCCAAAAATCGCAGCGAAATGCTCACACACATCAGCAAGCTGCAGGAGCTCAATGCGCGCGGCGCAATGATTTCCGAAAAGCGTAAACCTCGCTTCGAGGCGCGTGGTCAATTAACACCCCGTGAGCGTTTGGCGCGGCTACTAGACCCCGGCATGCCGTTCCTAACGGTCGGCAACCTGGCGGGCTACCTGCTAGACAGTGATGACCCGGATAAATCAATTGCCGGCTCCACTATTATTTCGGGCATCGGTTTTATCACCGGTATACGCTGCATGGTCGTAGTCGATGATAGTGGTATTCAAGCGGGCACCCTAACAACGGCTGGCGGTTACCGCGTGCGCCGCTGCGAAGAAATCGCCTTGCAACAAAAGCTTCCCTTTGTGCACCTAGTTGAAAGCGCGGGAGGAGACCTCCTTAACTACACCGTGGAGGGGTTTTCCCAGGGGGGGCTGCTATTTGGCAATTTAGCCAAGCTAAGCAAGGCAGGCATTCCTGTTATCTCCATTCTCCATGGCTCTTCCACTGCAGGTGGGGCTTACATGCCCGGTCTCAGTGACTACGTCATTGCGGTTAAGAATAATGGTCGCGCTTTTCTCGCCGGTCCTCCTCTGCTAAAAGCTGCGACAGGTGAAATCGCAACCGAAGAAGAGTTGGGTGGCGCAGAGATGCACGCCTCCGTTTCAGGTCTTGCGGAGTACCTCGCAGAGAATGACGGACAGGCGGTACAGATGTGCCGAGAACTGATGCACCGGCTGCAGTGGAACAAGGACTGCGCCTCACCCAAACGGCGCAGTTATCGCGAACCGCTATACGACAGCGATGAACTAGCAGGTGTCATTCCCTGTGATTATCGCAACCCCTATGACGTGCGTGAACTCGTGGCACGGATCGTTGACGGCTCAGATTTTATGGACTTTAAATCTCGGTATGGTCCCGCTACCGTTTGCATTCAGGCAGATATCTATGGCCTGCCCTGCGGCATCCTCGGAAACAACGGGCCAATCGACCCTGAGGGCGCCACCAAGGCAACACAGTTCCTGCAATTGTGTGACCAGTCCAATATTCCCGTGCTGTTTCTCCAGAACACGACTGGCTATATTGTAGGCACCAAATCAGAGCGCGCCGGCATGATTAAACACGGTTCGAAGATGATTCAGGCTGTGCGTAATCTAGAGGTTCCACGCATCACCATGATGACAGGAGCCAGCTTCGGGGCTGGCAACTACGGTATGTGCGGGCGGCACTTCGAACCCGATTTCTTATACACCTTTCCCAACGCACACACTGGCGTTATGGGCGGCGAACAAGCGGCAAAGACCATGTCGGAAGTGGCGCGCAGTAAGGCCACTGCAATGGGGCAGACCGTAGATGAGGCGGCATTATCAAAGCAAGAGACCTACCTCGCGAATATCTTCGACAGCCAGTCCAGCGCTTACTATACGTCTGGCCACATGTTGGACGACGGCATGATAGATCCGCGCGATACACGGAAAACGCTCGGCTTCCTACTGGAAACCGTATGGGAAACTCGTCATCGCATCGTACGGCCAAACAGCTTTGGCATAGCGCGTATGTAATCAAAATATTTGGAGATACCAAAAATGACAGACCTACCTGACACGAAAGACCTTATTCTAGAACCCCAAGGCAGCGTACTGAGCATCTGGTTCAATCGGCCTGAAGCTAAAAATTCGCTGTCCAGAGAAATGATTAGCGAGCTTCACGCGGTGCTGGATGTCGCGGCGCAAGACGCCTCACTGCGTACGCTGATTATTCGGGGTAAAGGTGGGATTTTTTGCGCCGGCGCAGACATCAAAGGATTCAAATCTGGCCTGCAGGACGTCGAGCCAAACGCGGAAGATGTGGCGCGCGGCAACCGATTTTTCGGCGACCTAATGATAAAGCTTAACGAACAGCCACAGACTGTCATCATGCTGGTGGAAGGGGCTGCCATTGGCGGCGGATTGGGGCTGTGCTGTATCGGCGATGTCACCATCGTTACACGCGATGCCAAGTTCCGACTTTCAGAAACCAGTCTCGGCATTCCTCCGGCGCAAATTGCGCCTTTTGTAACAGAGCGTATCGGCCTCACTCAAGCGCGACGTTTGATGTTGACTGGTGCGCGGTTCACGGGTGCGGAGGCTGTTCGATACGGCATTGGCCATATCTTGGCGGATGACGCAGCGGACATGGATGCTAAATGCGCAGAAGTACTCGGGCAGATAGCCCTGTGCGCACCCGGAGCCAACGCGGTTACCAAGAGTATCGTATTCGAGGCCACTCGACGCCCACGCTCTGAGGCATTAGATTTCGCATCGCGCGGATTTGCCTCCTGCATGCTCAGTGAAGAAGGGCGCGAGGGTGTCACTGCTTTTGTCGAGAAGCGCAGACCTAAATGGGCAAACGAGTAAGTGGCGGAGAACACGATGAAAAAATTCACCAGCATCCTGGTCGCGAATCGCGGGGAAATTGCCTGCCGTGTGATTCGTACCGCTAAGGCCCAGGGCTATCGCACGGTCGCTGTATACTCTGATGCTGACGCCAAGGCACCTCATGTACAAATGGCCGACACCGCCGTACACATCGGGCCTAGTCCGGTAAACGAGTCCTACCTAGTACAAGAGAAAATTTTGGCGGCGGCAAAAGCCAGCGGTGCTGAAGCGATTCATCCAGGCTACGGCTTTCTCAGTGAAAACGCTGAATTTGCCAAAGCCTGTGAGGGCGCCGGCCTCGTCTTTATCGGCCCAACGCCGGATGCGATTCACCTTATGGGCAACAAGGCAGAGGCAAAACGCCGGATGATTGCAGCCGGTGTGCGCTGCGTGCCTGGCTATGAAGGCGAAGACCAGAGCGATGCAACCTTGCTCAGCGAAGGTGCGAAAATCACATTGCCCCTGATGGTAAAAGCTGCTGCCGGTGGCGGCGGCCGCGGCATGCGTATCGTACATAAAAGCAATGAGCTGGCCAACGCCATAAAGCTGGCGCGGGCAGAGGCATCCTCCGCCTTCGGCAGTGACGAGCTGATCTTGGAGAAAGCCATCATTCGTCCACGGCATGTAGAAATACAGGTATTTGGCGACAGCCACGGCACCCTCGTGCACCTCGGCGAGCGCGATTGTTCGGTCCAGCGCCGGCATCAAAAAGTCGTCGAGGAGGCTCCCTGTCCCGTGATGACTGACGCGTTACGGGGTGAGATGGGCGCCGCTGCAGTTGCCGCAGCGCAAAGCATAGACTATCGCGGCGCAGGCACAGTCGAATTTTTACTGGATGAATTAGGGACGTTTTATTTTCTAGAAATGAATACCCGTCTGCAGGTAGAGCACCCGGTCACCGAGCTGATTACAGGCCTAGATCTTGTCGCATTGCAGCTGCAAGTGGCTCAGGGTGAGCCGCTTGGATTTACCCAAGACGAGGTCACGCTGACCGGTCATGCCATCGAAGTGAGGCTATACACCGAAGATCCCACACAAGATTTTCTGCCCACCTCCGGGCCTGTCGATCTGTGGTCACCGCCCACCGGCGTGGGCGTGCGGGTGGATAGCGGGATCTGCAGCGGCCAAGAAATCTCACCCTTCTACGACCCTATGGTAGCCAAGATTATCGCTAGCGGTCCAAATCGGGAGATTGCCCGCCTGCGACTGATAGAGGCGCTTAACAAAACCGTGTTATTTGGCACACGCCACAACCGTGACTTCCTAGTAGCCTGCTTAGAGAAGGACTGTTTTGCGTTGGGACAAGCCACGACCGCGTTTATCACTGAAGAGTTTGCCGAAGATGAACTTACCGACCCACAACCTACTTTCACCGACAGTGCGGTGGCCGCAGTTCTCGAACTCACTCGCCAACACCAGACGCTGTATAGCAGCAGCATTCTTGTCGCGCCGCAGTTGCGAGACTGGGCCAGCGCCAGCGCACTAGTGTCGCGTAAACAGTATATTCACGGCGCGCAGGTCCACGACCTTTCTATTACCCCGCTGGGGAGTAACCGCTATCGCGTGTTCGATGCCGATAGCACAGCGGTGATCGAACTCTTGACGGTGTTAGAGGACACGGCACAAGTTACTATCGACGGTGTGCAGCATCTGGTGCGACACTTCTCTCCGCACGAAGGCAAATTGTATCTCTCCATCAATGGCCGCGCTGCGACCTACTGTGACCAGATCCCTCTAGCGGGAGCACAGGATGCTATCGTCGGCAGCGGCAGAATCGTAGCCCCCATGCATGGATTGTTATTAGAAGTGCGTGTCACAGCCGGAGACCAGGTTGAAATAGGCCAAACCTTAGCGATACTGGAGGCAATGAAGATGCATTATGAGATTGCGGCCGACGTAGCAGGCGAGGTCACCGAAGTCCTTGTCTTAAAAGGTCAACAGGTCGCCGTTGATGACGTATTATTTGAGATCCACAGCGCAGCGAATGACTGAGCAGCATTCTCCTAAGGCCACGCCACGAATCTAGCGCGTGGCATCGTTCCTCGCACGCATTTAAGGAC
>Ga0075445_10001660_pt1 | contig 11316 bp, 12 predicted proteins | sample CoawatmetaG02DNA_FD_72350 | JGI IMG/M metagenome (GOLD analysis project Ga0075445, IMG submission 72350) | Marine microbial communities from the West Antarctic Peninsula - Coastal water metaG029-DNA | ecosystem: Environmental > Aquatic > Marine > Coastal | place: Atlantic Ocean: West Antarctic...
ATTTCTTTGCAATTACTTTTAAAATGGGTTCATCAACATGCATTGAATCCATGGTTTAATATGATGGTTCTAATGTTTCAAAAAGAAGTTGGAGAAAGAATTTTGTCAGATGAGAATTCAAAAAAATTTGGAAGAATAACATTGATTGTCTCAGCTTTTTTTAAAATTTCAAAAGTAACAAATGTAAGTAAAAATGATTTTTTTCCAGTACCCAGTGTAGAATCTGTAGTTTTAAAATTTGAATCTTTGAAAAAACCCTATTTAGATCTAGATAACATCCCAAAACTTGAGTTTTTGTCTAGAGATCTTTTTTCAAATAGAAGAAAGAAATTAAAAAAAAAAATTGAAAAACTATATAGCTCTTCTGTAATAAAAAAACATAATTTAGAAGTTTATTTTGATTTAAGACCAGAAAATTTAAAGAAAGAAATTTTTTATTCTTTGGCAAAACTTCTTTAAAAAATTAAACTTTTAAAATAACTTTTCTAGAAGGTTTGTGTTTATCGTTGTGAAGAATGTTTTTAATTTCATTTACACACTCTTTTAAATCTTTATTCACAATTACATAATCATACTCTTTCCAATGTGCAATTTCTTTTTTAGCTTTTCCCATTCGCTGATTAACAAAAGAAATATTATTTTCTCTTTTTTTTAATCTTCTCTTCAATTCTCTTAAGGACGGTGGTAAAATAAAGATACTAACCATATTATTTGGCATTATTTTTCTTACCTGCCTGGCTCCCTGCCAATCTATATCTAGCAAAACATTTTTTTTTGCGTTCAACTTTACATCTATCTCTTTTTTTAAAGTTCCATAAAAGTTATCAAAAACTTTAGCGTGTTCTAAAAAAAGTTTTTTTTTAACACTTTGCTTAAAAAAAGTTTTTGTTACAAAATGATAATCGATTCCATCAGCCTCTTTTGGCCTTGGTTTTCTAGTTGTTAAAGATACTGAGAGTTCAAAATTAGATTTTTTAGAAACTAGTTTTTTAGTTATAGATGTCTTTCCTGCCCCGGATGGGGATGAAATAACAATCAGGACGCCTTTTTTCTTTTCTTTTAGCAAAAAAATTATTTGGAAGTATTATTCTCAACAAATTTTATAGCATCGCCTACAGTTAGTATTTTTTCCGCTTCACTATCTGATATTTCAGCTCCAAACTCTTCTTCAAAAGCCATAACAAGCTCTACAGTGTCCAGACTGTCAGCACCAAGGTCATCGATAAAGCTTGCTTCATCTGTGACTTTTGCAACATCAACGCCTAAATGGTCAACTATTATTTTTTTGATTTTATCTCCAACTTCGCTCATTTTTTCCTTTTCTTTAATTGTTTCAGTTGCATTTTTCTTTAGATCAATAAATAGAATTAATCAAGCCATATACATGCCTCCGTTAACATGTATTGTCTCTCCTGTAACGTAACTGGCTAGGTTAGAAGATAAAAATATCGCAGCATTGGCTACATCTTCCCCCTTTCCCATTTTGGCCATAGGTATATTTTTCAATAACACTTCTTTGTGTTCATCTTTAAGAGTTGAGGTCATGTCTGATTCGATAAAACCTGGAGATATGCAGTTAATTCTAATATTTTTCTTAGCATATTCTCTTGCTAATGACTTCGACATCGCAATAAGAGCTGCTTTTGAACTTGCATAATTCACCTGACCTGCATTTCCCAAATGAGCAACTACCGAGCTTATATTTACAATTGAACCATTTTTATTTTTAATAAAAACTTTGATTGCCTCTTGTGACATTAAAAAACTAGAAGTAAGGTTTATATCTATTACCTTTGTCCATTCGTCTTTATTCATTCTAATAGCCAAATTATCTTTTGTTATTCCAGCATTGTTTATCAACACATCTAGCCCGCCCAGTTGTTTGATACACTTTTGAAATAGACTTGGTATTTCAGAATGATTATTTAAATCAAAAGCCTCTGCAAAAATACCTGGGTATTTTTTTTTTGTCTTTTCTAAATTTTCTTTATTTGAACCAATGATCAAAACCTTAGATCCAAGCGAGTAAAACTTATCCAACATAGATAATCCGATACCTCTAGACCCTCCTGTTAAAATTATTTTTTTATCTTTTAAATCGTTAAAAATCATACTTTCAAATCCTCATTGTTATTAAAGTTTTTAATTAAAATTTCTTTTTTAAATCTTTTGAGCATTCCACTTAGGGATTTTCCAGGCCCCACCTCTACAAAACTTTTAACTGAACTTGCAAACATACACTCAATTACCTCTCTCCACCTTACTCTTTTATAGATTTGCTCCACAAGAAGTTTTTTAATTAGCTCATTATCACTAACTACCTTAGCTGTAACATTAGAAATAATAGGTATAATAGGATCTTTTAAGTTACAATTCATTATTAAATTTTTAATTTTTTCAGCAGCTGGTTTCATTAACTGACAATGGAATGGAGCAGAAACGGGAAGCGGTATACTTTTTTTGGAAATTTTATTTTTTATACTTAGTGAGCAACTTTCAACTTCTAGTTTTTTTCCACTTATAACTATTTGTCCTGGACAGTTATCATTTGAAATTTCCACTGAAGAAAAATTGTTTTCTTTAATTATCAATTCAATTTCTTCAATTTTAGCTCCAAGAATGGCAGCCATACTACCCTCTCCAGAAACTACTGCATTCTGCATTGCTTCACCTCTTGCTCTTAGTATTTTTGCAGCATCGGATAGTGTAAATGACTCTGCACAAACCAAGGCTGTATATTCTCCTAATGAGTGACCTGCACAAAAACTAAAATCTTCAATTTTAAAATTATGTTTTTTTTGCAGGACTCTAAATATAGCTACACTGGTTGCCATAATTGCAGGCTGGGTATTTTTTGTTAAATTTATATCGGAAGGGTCTCCGTTAAAAATAATATCGCTTAAATTAATTTGTAAAGCATCGTTAACTTCTTCGTAGGCCAATTTTGCCTCCCCATAAGCTTCATAAATATCTAGCCCCATACCTACATATTGAGAGCCTTGACCTGGAAATAGTATCGATTTTTTCAATGTAATAAGTTCTTTATATAGCTTGATATGAGATAGATAATATTATAATTAACTATTTTTTTAAACACTTAAACTTAAAATTAATGAACTATTACGAACATACATATATTACCTTACCAGAAATAAATGAATCCAACTCCGATTCTATCAAAAACAAGATTAATGAGATATTAGAAAAAAATGGAAGTAAAATTGTAAAAGAGGAAGACTGGGGAGTTAGAACACTGTCTTATCCAATCAAAAAAAATAACAAAGGGAAATACTGTAATATTTATATCGAAGGAAATAGCAAAGTTATAAAAGAAATTGAGCAATTTGAAAAATACGATGAAAGAGTAATCAAATTTCTTTCAATTAAAATTAAAAAAGTTCCTGAAGAAAACTCTGAATTGGTCAAATCATCATAATGGTCAAAAGAAAAGAAAAAGGTAAAAAGAAATTTAACAAAGGTAGTGGCAACGCCCTCTTTAACAAATCTACTAGTAGACCAAACAAGTCCTGCCCTTTGAGTGGTAAGGGAGCGCCTAACATAAATTATAAAAACATCAAATTATTAAAAAAATACATCTCAGATACTGCAAAAATTTTACCAAGCAGAATAACGAATGTGTCTCTTGGAAAACAACGAGCTCTGTCAAAAGAAATAAAAAAAGCAAGGGTCTTAGCACTTATGCCGTACGTAGGTAATTAAAATGCAAGTAATTCTTTTAGAAAATATAAAAAAACTTGGATCCATTGGTCAAGAAGTCACTGTTAAAGATGGTTATGCAAGGAATTATTTATTAAAAAATAACAAAGCTCTGGTTGCTAATAAAAAAAACACTCAATTTTTTGAAAAGCAAAAAAACGAAATTAATAAAAAAAATGCAATTGAAAAAGAAAAAGCCACTGAAGTTTCTAAAATATTAAATAATGCAGAGCTTAATATCTACAAAGAGGCTATGGAGAATGGGGCTCTTTATGGATCTATTAATATTAAAGAAATAGTCACACTGATTAAAGAGCAAAAAAATATGGACATTTCGCCAGAGAAAATTGAGATTAAAGAACAGCTTAAAAAAATAGGTATTTCAAAAATTTATGTAAATTTGCATGCTGAGGTTGTCTCAGTTGTAAATATCAACATTAAGCCTAAGGTTGAATAGCATTTTCATTTGATTAACTTTTCCACATAGGGAATGTAAAAATATTAGATTGATAATTTAATATTTAAAAATATTATCAAATCTATGAGCTCTCTTAAAAATATAGAAATTCTTTCCGTCCTAGAAAATTTACCTCAAAACCTAGAAGCAGAACAAACTATATTGGGATCAATAATGATTTCAAATGAAATATATGATGAAATTACAGACATTAATGAAGATTCTTTTTACAACCCTATAAACAAAAAAATATATAAGATTATAAATGACCTAATAGGAAAAGGTTTACTAGCAAATCCCATAACTTTAAAAAATTTTTTTTCTAACGAAAGTGAGCTTAATGAAATAGGGGGAAGCGAATACTTAGTCAAACTTACAAAATTTTCTACATCAAAACTTCAAATAAAGTATTATGCTAATTTACTACACGATCTAAAAATAAGAAGAAATTTAATTCAAATTTCTGAAGAAACTCTCAATGAATCAAAGAATAAGAATTCTGAAATAAGCGCTGAACAAATAATAGAATCTGCTGAAAAAAAACTTTTTGATATAGCTGAAAGGGGTAAGTTTAACAAATCCTATGTGGAGTTTAAAGAGGCTTTAATAGAAACAATTTCAATGGCATCCTCTGCCTATAAAAATGAGGCAGGAATTGTTGGCGTTCCTACTGGGCTTCGTGATCTTGATGATAGACTCGGAGGATTGCACAAATCTGACTTATTAATTATTGCTGGTAGACCCTCAATGGGAAAAACAGCATTGGCTACAAATATAGCATTTCATGCAGCAAAACAGATATTGGAAAAAGGTAAAAAATCTTCGGTTGCTTTTTTTTCACTAGAAATGTCGTCTGAGCAACTATCGACAAGAATTTTATCTGAACAATCTAGAATAAAATCTAATGATATAAGAAAAGGAAAGATTAATCAGGATGAATTTGAAAAATTTATCGAAAGTTCAAAAAGTTTAGAAAATTTACCACTTTTTATTGATGACACTCCAGCCATTACCATTTCAACTCTAAGCAATAGAGCAAGGAGAATCAAAAGGCTTCATGGGCTTGAGTTGGTTGTGGTCGACTATATTCAGCTGATGAAATCTGGTAACTATCGAAACGAAGGTCGTGTACAAGAGGTTGCTGAAATAACCCAAGGCTTGAAAGCCTTAGCAAAAGAACTTAATCTTCCTGTATTAGCCCTATCACAGCTGTCTAGAGCAGTAGAACAAAGAGATGATAAAAAACCTCAATTATCAGATTTGAGAGAATCTGGCTCTATTGAGCAGGATGCTGATGTGGTTATGTTTGTCTACAGGGAAGAATATTACCTAGAAAAACTTGAGCCAAGAGTAGGAACTGCTGAACATGTAGAATGGCAAGAAAAAATGAGCTTAGTTCATTCTAAAGCAGAGTTAATAATAGGAAAGCAAAGACACGGGCCTACCGGCATTATTAGACTTGAATTTGAAAGTGCGTATACTAAATTTAGAGACATTCAGTCCTAAATTATTGGTTACAGAAATAAATAAATCCTTTATACAAATAGTTTCTAAAGCTATGAAATATTCTTCTGGACAAGTATCTATCAATTTAACATCTATTAAAAATAACTACCTATTTTTAAAAAGATTCTGCAAGCCATCTGTAGTTTCTGCTACTGTTAAAGCTTCTAGCTATGGATTGGGTGAGGCTAATAAGATCGTAGAATCCTTAGTTAAACTAAAATGTAAAAATTTTTTTGTAGCGAATGTCAAAGAAGCTACAAGAATTAGGAAAAAGTTTAAATTAGTTAACATTTTCGTATTAAATGGACTTGGAATTAATGAAGAGTCTATTTTTTTTAGAAACAAATTAATTCCAGTTCTCAATACCTATTCACAATTTGAAAAGTGGGCTAGATATCTAAAGAAAAATTACCAGCGAAACATAATGATACATATAGACACCGGAATGAACCGGCTTGGCTTTCAAGAAAATGATATTAATAAGTTAAAAAAAAATAAAAAAAAATTATATTTATTTAAAAATATAACTTTCATGAGTCATTTGGCTTGTGCTGATGAAAAAAATAATAAATTTAACAATATTCAAAAGACTAGATTTGATAAGATCAAAAAAGAATTTCCTGACTGCAAATATAGCTTAGCAGCATCAGGTGGGATATTTTTAGGAAAACGATATCATTACGATATGGTTAGACCTGGTATAAGTCTTTATGGAGGAAAAAGAACTTTTCACCAAAGTATCAAGCATGCAGTTTCATTAAAAGTTCCTATCACTCAGATTAATCAAATTAAAAAGGGAGAGTCTATTGGCTACTCCAGGACTTTTTACACAAAAAGAAATACAACAACAGCCACTATTCCTATTGGATATGCGGATGGATTAAATATTCGCTTGAGCAATAAAGGTTTTTTTCTATTTAAAGGAAAAAAACTTCCTATAATAGGAAGAGTATCTATGGATTTGATTATTTTGGATGTAAGTAAATTTAAAAATAAAATCAAAGTTGGAGATACAGTAGATATATACAATTCAGATTATACGATTGATGATTTTGCAAGACAAACAGGGACCATTCCCTACAGAATTATTACTTGCATGTCACAAAGATATGATAAAAAGTACATATAGAAAATTATTTCTATATGTATAAAAAATTACTTAGTTTCCCTAAACTAATTCTTTTAGGCCTGATCCTCATACTTCTAAGCTCACTGTACTTTTCCAAAAGTTTTAAATTGGATGCTTCCGCCGACACTTTACTTCTAGAAAATGATCCAGATCTAAAATACCTTAGAGAAGTTAATGAAAGATATGGTTCGGAAGAATTCTTTATTTTAACCTATGAACCAAAGGCCAAGATAAACAAAGAATCCATTTTAGAATTAGAAAGATTTGTTATTAGAATTAATCAATTAAAATGGGTAAGCAAAACTATCAGTGTTATCAATGCTCCATTACTGCAGAGTACCAATGAGCCTTTAATGGAGAGGATTCAAAATCTTAAATATATTACAAGTCCAAATATAGAATTTGAAACTGCTATTAAAGAACTTACCAGTAGTCCCATCTACAAAAATCTTATTATAAGCAAAGATTCAAAGACATTTGGCATTGTCGTCTATCTAAAAGAAAACAAACAATATTTAGATCTTATTTCTAAGAAGTCGAGATTACTGGAGAATAATAATCCTAACGAAAGTCTGCTGGCTGATTTAAAAAAAACTAATGTAAAGTTAGATATAGAAAAAAAGAAACAGGGCGATTTAATATCAAGCTACAACCAAGAAATTAAGAATTTAATTTCTAAACAAAATCAATTTGCAACAATTAGGCTTAGTGGAATTCCCATGATTGCCGACGACATGATCACTTTTATCAAAAATGATATTGTTATTTTTGGATTTGGAGTTTTTGCATTCATTATATTTATTTTATGGATGGTGTTTAGAAATTTAAAATGGGTAGCCTTACCAGTAATCAATTGTTTTTCTTCTATATTAATTATGGTGGGTTTTTTAGGAGCTCTACAATGGAAAGTTACAGTTATCTCTTCAAATTTCATCGCGCTGATGCTGATCTTAACCATTTCTATGAACATTCATTACCTAGTTCGATACATTCAGATAAAAAATGAAAATAAAAATTTAACACCTATTGATCTTGTTACCAAAACCTCTTCCAATATTTTTTATCCAATTTTTTATGCAGTTCTGACTACGATCTGTGCATTTATGTCTTTAGTTTTTAGCGACATTAAACCTGTGATGGACTTTGGATGGATGATGACTTATGGCCTGTTAGTATCATTTGCGTTGTCTTTTCTATTATTACCTTCGTTAATTCTTGTTTTTAATCCAAAAGTATCTGTTCAGATAAAAGAAAAGAAATCTAAATTTGCTGAACTTCTTGCTCATATTTCAACCCAATTTCCTAAGCTTATTTATTCATTGTCTGTATTCTTAATTATTTTTTCGATCTATGGAATTAGCAAACTAAAAGTAGAGAATAGTTTTATTAATTATTTTAGCAGTAAGACGGAAATTTACAAAGGCATGAAAAATATAGATGAAAAATTAGGAGGAACAACTCCACTAGAAATAATTTTAAAGTTTAAAAAAACAAGCGTTGTCAACAAAGAGGACGATTTTTTAGGATCTACCATAAAGAAGAATGACTACTTAGGTGAGGATAAACAACAAGCTTTTGATGAAAAATACAAATATTGGTTTACCAGAGATAAAATAGACAAAATTATATCGGTTCATAAATATCTTGAACAAAATCAAAATATTGGGAAAGTTTTATCTTTTTCTTCCATTTTAGATATTGCTGAAAGCTTAAATAATGGAAAAAAACTTGGATCCCTTGAAATGGGTGTTTTGTATAATAAGTTACCTGAAGACATTAAAAAAAATATCATAAATCCATATATCTCTGTACAAAATGATGAGGCTAGAATTAGCATGAGAATTTTGGATTCCAAACCGGATCTTAGAAGAAAAGATTTAATAGAAAAAATTCAATCTGATTTGCAAACAAAGTTTTTGTTCAAGCAGGACGAATTCAAGATTACGGGCGTGTTAGTAATATTTAACAATTTGCTTCAGAGTCTATTTGATTCTCAAATTAAAACTTTAGGAATTGTCATGCTGGGAATTTTTCTGATGTTTTTAATTTTATTCAGATCTTTCACCTACTCTCTCATAGGAACTGTTCCAAATTTTATTGCTGCTTTTTTTGTTTTAGGTTTTATTGGAGCTTTAAATATACCCCTAGATATGATGACCATCACTATCGCTGCAATTACTATTGGAATAGCAGTCGATAATAGCATTCACTATATTTATAGATTTAGACAAGAAGTCAAAGAACGTAAAGATAAGAATGACGCTGTTTACATTTGTCATCACACCGTAGGAAAAGCAATTATAAGTACTTCAGTAACAATTGTTTTTGGTTTCTCTATATTGGGTTTTTCAAATTTCATACCAACTATTTATTTTGGTCTTTTTACTGGTTTAGCAATGATTACTGCTTTAATTTTGGTTCTAACTCTGCTGCCAAGACTTCTTATTCAATTTGCTCCGGAAACTAATGAATAATTTTTTAGATTCTATTGAAACTTTTTCTACAATTGATTTTATTTTTATTTTTTTCTTAATTTTAAATTCTTTTTTGTCATTAAAGAATGGATTTGTTCTTAGCCTTTTATCTTTTTTAAAATGGATACTATCTATCATCGCGGTTAAAATATTTTTGCCTATTGCAACTCCGTATACTGAAAATATCATTGAATCAGAATTTGCTCATGACATGGTGTTTGGTGGTATAATTTTTATTATTTTTCTATTTCTGACTATTCTGATTTCTAAGGGAATGAAGAGAACCATGTCCTGGACAGGTCTTGGGGGAGTGGATAAATTTTTTGGTTTTGTTTTTGGATTTGTAAAAGGTTATGTATATTTTGTATCCATCTTTACTTTTTTACACTTTGTTCATCCCTTTCCAAAATGGAATTCGAATCTAAATGAAGGAAAATTTTTTAAATCTATTGTGTGGGGTCAAGAATTTTTAACTAAAAATCTTCCTAAAAGGTATGAATATATTGAAAAAAGTAAAGAAAACGTAGATAAAATTACTAAATGACTCTTTGTGTCATTTAATATAATGGATTGCCTGTGCTAGACGATAGATTAAGAGAAGAGTGTGGTGTCTTTGGTGTTTACAACCATAAAGATGCAGCATCTCTTACGGCGTTGGGTTTGCATGCGTTACAGCACAGGGGGCAAGAGGCCTGTGGTATCAATACTTTTGATGGTAAAAATTTTCATTCAGTTAAAAGACGAGGTCTTGTAGGCGATAACTTTACAAGTAAAAAAATAATCGATCAACTTCCTGGAAATGCAGCTATTGGTCATAATCGCTATTCAACGACCGGGCTTCCTATTATTAGAAACATCCAGCCTTTCTTTGCAGATTTATATTTGGGTGGTATCAGCATTGCACATAATGGAAACCTTACAAATGCCATTCATATTAGGGAAAAAATGGTCAAAGAAGGAGCAATATTCCAAACAACATCTGATACTGAAACAGTTGTTCAGTTAATAGCAAAATCAAGAAGGACTAAAATCATAGACAAAATCATCGATTCTATTTTTCAAATTCAGGGTGGCTACGCAATGGTTATGTTAACTAACAAAAAGCTTGTTGGTATTAGAGATCCTTACGGAATCAGACCTTTAGTGCTGGGTAAACTTGGAGATTCTTATATTTTTGCATCTGAAACTTGCGCCTTAGATATAATTGGAGCAGAATTTGTAAGAGAGGTTGAGAACGGTGAAATAGTAATTATTAATAAAGACGGTATTGAAAGCATCAAACCATTTCCCAAGCAAAATTCCAGACCATGTATTTTTGAATATATTTATTTTTCAAGACCGGACAGTATTGTAGGAGGCAAAGGTGTTTATGAGTATAGAAAAAATCTAGGAAAACAATTGGCTAAAGAATATGCTACCGAAGCTGACTTGGTATCTGCTGTTCCAGACTCTGGAAATCCTGCAGCAATTGGATATTCCGAAGAGTCTAAAATACAATTTGATATGGGGATAATAAGAAATCATTATGTGGGAAGAACGTTTATTGAACCAACTCAACAAATTAGGCAATTGGGTGTTAAACTTAAACACAATCCAAATAGAGCATTAATTAGAAATAAAAGAATTATTTTAGTTGACGATTCTATAGTTAGAGGAACCACTTCTAAAAAAATTGTCTCCATGCTGTATGATGTCGGAGCAAAAGAGGTACACATGAAAATTTCAAGTCCTCCAATTAAATTTCCTGATTACTATGGAATTGATACGCCGAATGTATCCGAATTGTTAGCCGCAAATAACAGCATAGAAGAAATGAGAAAAATTATTGGTGTTAAGACGTTATCTTTCTTAAGTATAGATGGAGTTTATAAGGCCCTAGGGTATGAAAAAAGAGACAATAAAAATCCACAATTTACAGATCATTGTTTTACCGGAGACTATCCAGTAATTCCTGAGGATTTTAAAAACCAAACTGAAAAAAACAATCAATTATCTTTGCTCAGTAACTTTACAGGGTAACTCTAGCTAAAAGG
>Ga0075445_10001676_pt1 | contig 11267 bp, 11 predicted proteins | sample CoawatmetaG02DNA_FD_72350 | JGI IMG/M metagenome (GOLD analysis project Ga0075445, IMG submission 72350) | Marine microbial communities from the West Antarctic Peninsula - Coastal water metaG029-DNA | ecosystem: Environmental > Aquatic > Marine > Coastal | place: Atlantic Ocean: West Antarctic...
TGATAGATTATTAAGCCCCCACTTCTTTTCTAGCTCAGCCTGGATAGGTAATAAGCTTTCCGCCACTGTAATAATTCTGTCATAAGGTCCTTCGATTTTATCAAAGTCCTTAGTGACCACATCTGCATCCTGATCAATATCCCAAAGTGCCCTAAGAATAGTTTCCCATTTGTTGCGTCCTCTGTCATACCCTAATATTAAATTGTTCATCCGTGTATTACCATGACTCTCATTAAGTTATCCCAAAATAAATCTGTTAAAAAATATCCATATAGTACTGGAAATGTATCTAAATCTTTTAAACAATATCCTAATATGCTTAATACAATTAGAGTTATTAATAACCATTCTCTTACTGGGTAAATGTATATACTCATTATAGAAATGAATAATACAATACCTATAGTAAATGAATTTTTATACTTCTTATAAAAATATGCCAACTTACCAAGTGAATTAAAACAACTCCAAGATAAGAATAAACAAACACCTAATATAAGAGGTATGTAATATAGTATGTCAGAAAATACTGGTAAGGTATCTATTCCGAACGTAAACCCTTGTGTTAAAATCAAATAATATATTAACACTTCACTGCCAACAATAGGTATGCCGAGAATAATCAGTGGCAATAAAGAACTTAATGCACCACTATTGTTCGCTGCCTCCGCAGCAGCAATCTTCTTTATGTCTGTCTTTACTAGGTTAGAGCTTAAGTAACTTCCCAGTATATTAGTCACCCCTGGAATAAGACCACACCAGAATCCTACAAAACTTCCTATGCCGGTGGCGGGTAGGGTATTCTTAGCATAACCGAATTTAGTAATTGAATTTGTTTTAACCATCTTCACATTTCTAAACTTAATTATCTCGGGTATAATATACAGTCCTATCATTACCGCACTAAAAGGAATACCTAAAGTTAAATAATCAATGCCGAAGGTTCCCCATGTCTCATAGGATAAATTATCAAATCCTATCTTTGCTAGTACTCCACCTAAAATAAAGAGAGGAATAGTTTTCCACACTTTTTGTTTTGATAACAATGTTAAGAATGTAATCGCTATACAAATTACTGCTAGTTGTATAGTACTATTATAGAATTGAAATGTGGTATATATGTTTGGAAGAAAAAGCAAGAATAACGATATAGCAAAGATAGAACCTATTGTACTAGAAACTGCATTGCTACTTACAGCAAGGTGACCTTCACCTTTTAAGAATAAATTATGTCCATGCCTTGCCGTTACTGCAGCCGATGCATCGCCAGGTATTCCATAGAGAATAGCTGTCACACTATTGGTGTAGTTTGTGGTAATGAGAAGGGCAATATAATAGATTAATATATTGAATGGATCTAAGTTAAGTAGGAGAGGATAGATAGTAGCTATGGCTAAGAAAGGTCCAGCACCTGGAATAATACCAAAAATAACACCGGATAATATCCCGGATAAACACCATACCAAAGAGTACATTACCTTGCCTTACAATTATCTATGATATGCAAAAATAAATCTTTATCCCATTTTAAACAAATGACTAATAACATCACACCGTCTTCTGTCGAAAAAACAGAATGACGTTTGTTACCATTGAAGTACCAAAGAGAACCCGGGTTACCTTTAATAATTTTGTCATCATATATCCATTTAAAATTGTATTCATTGTTCTTAACAAATCCTACTAACCTAATTTCATCATAGCTGAAATCATGTTTATTAACATCGTTGTGATCTGGAAAAAAACTACCTCGGTCCATTCGTAAGAAGTGGCAACGCGTTATCCATTTTCTCCATGGATTCAAAAACCTTTTTAGTTCTGTGCTTTGAGTCCATACCGGAGTGGGTGTATCTAAGTCTTCATTCTTTAATACTATACCAGTTTGTAATTCATAGTCTAACAAACTAGTTAGATCGGGTACACCAGAAAGTCCACCATCAATACTAGTTACGCTTAAGCCCCAACGGTTATTGGGTTTATTAGGGTTATATCTTTTCCAATCATTATCAAATGGTTTTAATTCTTCGAGCATTTTGTGTGAATTAAAGCCAGGAAATTCTAGCCAATCAGCCATTGTATATAAGCGCGCTAACGCCTTATCATTATCACTCATAACTATCCCATTGTTTAAATCAGTGTATAAGTCAAGTGATCATCAATTACAGGTAATTTTGCTTTTTCAGCTAACCATGTATTATAACCTTCTTCAGTTTCGAAAGTTTTTTGATGTAAAAAAGATTTTTTATCTCCGCTTAACGAATTAACTTTATTTATTACAAAACCAGCTTCAATATCAAGATGTTGTTTTACTAAAGCGTCATTTCCGGTTGCAAAAAACGCTCCTACTGTTTCATGAGCTGTACCAGAGTTATCTGTAACTGACCATGCTTGGGTATATGCCATTGCTTTCTCCTTATATATTATAGTTATTTATATGCCAGTTCCAATTGCTTTGATATGAAGTGTACAAACACAGGATCATGTTCTGCCATTGCGCCTTTGTATGCTTCTTTGCGTATACTATTTTTAACTTTATCTTGAAGATTCTTACTCCCAACTGCCACATTATTATAATGCCTATAATGCCAAATCTTATCATTTAAATTTTTATAATTTACATTGTTAGCTATTATTTTAAATGCAAATATAGTTTCGTTGTCATACCCAAATGCTTTTTGTATTTGTGGCGGATACATAGAAACGTCATCTTCTTTTAACTCGGTCATTATTTGTATAGTATCTGTAAGATCACCAAAGAAATCTAATGACTTAATCATCTTACTAGATGCTGCAATAATACCAGTATTAAATACCCGAGCTTCACTTGTATCTAATCCTTCTTCAGACAATAACGCATGGGTATTCCAATATTTACTTTCTGGGTGTCTAAAATCTTTTACAAAGTTAGAATAGTATGTTATTGTATTTTTAATATTTAAATTAGCTTTTGTACTAAAAAAACATCTTAAAAAATTATCACAATTTATAGTATTAAATATATCAATATCTCTTCTGCAATACACGTCAAAATCAAGATATAGTATTAAGTCATATTCATCTGCTAGTTTTTCTAATAAGAATATTTTATATAAATTAATTGTATCGTATTCACTCATGTTAGAATACTTTTTAAGAAAATCTTCGTACATTGCATCGCGTTCAAACATTTTAAATTCAGCACCGATACTTTTAGCGTACCGTTTTTTATCAGCTATTAATTTATCATAGTAATGATCCATTTTCAGCTGAGTTTGCTTAGCCTTTGAAATATCTGGTTCTCCAGCAACTGTACCCGAATCATCAAAGTTAGTATCTTCTATTCTAATATATAATGAATATACTACTTTAGTTTTATCTTTAAAAAATGCATGAAACTGTTTATTAATAAAGTGTATAACTTTTCCATATGGTTTATCAACAATCTGGTTATCTCTAATATCATGCCATGTATCATCTAGTATCTGATATGGTATTTTGTGCTTTTCTAAAATATATGAAAATATAGATTCGTTATTTGGATAAAAGAAATGGCTAATCCAATTTAATTTTCCATCTTTTATTGATTCGTCTTTAAGCTTAGCTATACGTTTAACAATAGCTGGCAATCTTTTTACATACTGAAGTTTCTTAATATCAGAACTATTACCTATCATAATTCCGGTATTTATTACATGGTTATCTTTACCACCTAAAAGGTCTTTTGTAATATAATACTTTAATGTAGGATTTCTCATACCAAATGAAAGACTTAACGCCTCATTATATATCTTTGATTTTATATCAGAGTCTTGATCTTTAACGGCAATACCTTTAGATAGGTCAACCTCATTAAATATATTTTCAGTTGTATTAAACACCACATCCATATCCACGTACATCACCTGATCATACTGCTCTGCAAGTTCAGCCATAAGTTGGTGCTTGTATAAATTTGAATTGGTAAATTCTATATCAGTTTTACTTAAATTTTTATTACCCATTGTATTATGAAAAAATTTAAAATCAACACCGCAGTTCTCTGCATATTGTTTTTTATTATTAATTAATCTATCCATATATTCGGCCACTTGAACTTGTGCCGATACATCCATTTCAACATTAGAGTGTTTATTAGAATGCTCTTGTGTTTTTAAATCATCATATACAGTAAAAATTATTCTTTTCATGACCCTATCACCGTGTATCTTTCATAATCATTTGCTTCAATTCTTAATGCACTAGCATGTAATACTGTAGATAAGTTTAAACTGTCTACAAATTCTTCTAAACTATTGGAACAGTTGATATGACCATCAATTGCAAAATAATTATTACTTTGAAAACATATAACAGTATCATTATTTTTTCTATGTCTCATTAATAACACATCATCTTGTTCCATATGCTCACAACTAGTATTAATTATTAATTGATATTTATTTTTTCCTTGACTAAACATATGATCTACAGCATCATCTGTATAAAATTTATTACTTTTATGGTCAAATAATAATTTACCAATTTTTTCTGCTGATGGATCAGAATCTATATTGGATATGTGTATATCATCATTTAAATGTTGTCTAAGCATAACTCCTAATAATCCATACCAACTACCAAGTATAGCTATGTCTTTTAAATTTTTAATATCATTTAAAATTGGGGCAATAACTTTAGTAAGATGTTCCTTACTGGCCATTTGATTATCATTAAGTGAATTAATTATATCAAAGCTTCTAAACAAATCAACATCTGGATTATGCATTGATCTTTTATAAATATTTTCAATGGCGTTTAAGCCATTTTTATATAGTTTTGTTTTGTAATTCATAATCTATTCCATTATACATATTAATAGGTGCTATTCTATTTTGTTCATTAGCTATACTATTTATTAAACCATCAGCAAAAGTTTTGTGCGACATATTTTCATGAACAATAAATCTATCTATTCCCTTATATTTTCTCATGAAGTAATCTTGATTAGTTAAAAAGTGTTTCCATATGTGTGTTTGTTCTCCAGCTGTCCATGTTATAACAGAACTATTTATTGTTACATCATATGCATGTAGAATATCATATTTAGGATTGCCAACTTTCCAATAAGCTTCAAGTATAGTTAGCCCTTTAAAGTTATTAATAAAAGATGTAGGATCCGATATAATATCCATATCTAAATCAAAGTATAAACATTTTCCTTTAAATGGCATTGCCTCACTAAATAGCGCGAGCTTATTCCACCACTTACGAAGCGAGGGTTTTTTTAATATAGGTATTATAGGTACACCCACGCCTTCAGGATCTTCCGTGTAGCAATAGTAATTAGCAGTAGGATAGTATGTTAACAATTGTTTATACAATGTATTAACGTGCTCAGCGGAATACTTATCACCATGTTTTACAAATATAATATTAATCATTTTTTTCCACAGACCTTCTTACATCCCCAGCACGAATCTTCAAGGTTATTCCAAGATTCAGGTAATGATTTATTAAACCACTCCGAGTTCACAATATCAGAAATACTATTGTGGTTTAAATTATATATAGTAGGATTATTTATATATTCTTGTATAATGGGTGATATTTGCTTAGAATTATCATGTCCTACCCTAGTATTTTTACTATTGGTCCAAGTTCCGTCTACATAAAACCTTTCAAGACTTGGAGATAAATGACAACATGGTGTTATAAGACCATCAATAGATACCTTAAGGTTATTCCTTTCTACCGCATGACATTTAATTTCAGTATAATCCTTTATTAAGGGAATATGTCTATGGTCTCTAACTCTTCGTGATTTCCTTTCTGAATCATCTATAACCGATGCAGGTATGAGTGATCCATCTAAATTAACTGTATTTATTGCTGGTCTATCACTTGTTACTTGTTCTAGCTGTAGAGGGTTACCATTTTCATCGTTGAATTTATATATTGGTGAGTTAAAGTTATTACCTTCAACCCAATCAAACGAAGTTATATGACCTAGCTTATTACACATATCGTGTATGTCATGTAAATAATCTTGGTTATGTTTAAACAATACTGTAAATACATTAACATTTGCTGGGGTGTCTAGCACAGCAGCCATATTATTTAATATTTTAGATAATTTAGTTCCACGTCTATAGAAGTTATGCATTTCCTGATCAATGCCATCGACATCAAATATTACTTTAAGTCGATTTTGACCTTTAGCTCCAATATCCCACCAGAAATCAGTACTTCTCATACTACCATTAGTATTAATAGAAATTCTAGCAGTGGCGGAATTGTCTATGATATAAGAGACAATTTTATATAAATCTTTGCACATGCCAGGATCACCAAATGTTCCTGAAAAATGAAAGTTTTTAATGTTATTTAAATCTTTTGGAGGGAACCAGCTTTTAAATTTAGATATAGAAACTTGGTTTAAAGGTATCCATTCTTTTTTATTAACATTATTTAACTCATCGGTTCTAGAACACTGTGGGCATCTAGCATTACAAAAACTAGAAAGCTCCATATCAAGTGTTAGCTTTCTAGCTTTATAGTCTTCACTCCACATAATTAAGGGCACCAACTCGTGGAGGAAGATACTTTTTAGGAAATTGACATATCCCACTTAAAAATTCAGCTCGTCTTTTAGCTATAGAGTGGAGACCATATGATTCTAAATCTACAAATGATATAGATTTATTTTTTGTTAAAATAAAATTATGTAGTGATAAATCTTTAAATCCATAAGTTTTATTATTTAGTACTATGTCTTCGTATATAATTTTACGATAATCGTCTTTTAGCATAGCCGGGTACATTTGATGCCCCCAGACAAATTCCATTTCAAGTTTTATTTCGTTTTGATAACGATCCCATGTAAATTGCGGTATGTATATTCTATTGAATGATTCTCTATTTTCATGAAGAATTTCAAGATTATTGTCATAAGCAATAGCTTTATCTAAATGAACGAAAGTAGATGTTTTACATAACAACATTTGGTGACTAACATGGCCAGCATGAGTGTGCATCATAAAATATTTTTCTCAGTTTTTTTTAATTAGTCACCATTTATAAATGGAGCAATAACTGCCATTCCAGCTAGCAATGATTTTGCTTTGCGTATTTCTGATTTTACAGTCTTGGGGCTTTTCTTAATATCATCTAACTCTAAAGCCCACAATTTGAATTTAAATAACATGTCTTTATCAGTATTACTTGTTACTATTATATTAAACATATCACCTGAAATATCCTTATGGGCAGAATCAAACATTTCTGTTTTAATAGAAAGTTTAGTTTGTTCAAGCATAGTATCTACTGTAGATTGTACAGCATCATTAAAATCTTTTGATTGCTGTATTTTATATTGCTCAGTGTCTTTAGCTAATTTATCTGTATCCCAACCCTCAGCAACTAACGCTTGATAATCTGCATTATCAGGGTCTGCTTCTACAATATAATTATGTATTTCATCTTTAATTTTATATAGAATTTCAATGGTAGTATAATCTTGATCAAAATAATACGCACTTATAATATTACCGCTAAAAATAGCTTCTTGTTTATTACTCATTATTCTTTCCTCGCTTTCAAATAATATGTAGCTTCTGTAACTACAGAACCATTTGGAAATTCTTGTGTTCGATAGTCGTTGGTATTAACATACCTTTGTTGATAATTGCCACCGCCGTTTAATTTTGTATTTGCAATACCAGTACCTAGTGTAGTACCGCTACCACCGATATGGTATCTTAATTTATTAGATGTTAAATGTACTGATGCATATCGTATTACTTCTTTAAGTACAACATCAAGTTCAGCTGCGGTATATTCTTTAAGGTTCTGGTTTGAATCAATATACAATGGAAGATTAGTATAGGCTGCAAGTGAACCAGTTTTTTTATGCAAATAATAGTTAGTTATTGTAGTTGGCTGATCACGTGTTTCACCGATACCACTAGCTGTATAGGCACCCACATTCGCTCGTGTGTCACTAAACACCGGAGTTGAAGATACTAATGTATATCCAGAAGGAACTGATGTTGATGTATGAATCTTATATGGTTGGGAGGCAGGCAATAAAGTACTCGCACCGTTTGTAGCAAGACTTACAAATGAATCATACATATCAGTAAGGGTCATTGCTTTAACATTGCCCGAGTCATAGTACACAGGAAATCTTATATTGTTTGTATCAGCAGCTGCCGAGACCGAAGAATTCGTTGAAGTAATTTTATCATATGTTACTGTAACAGTACTTACATTAGGTGTTTCCCCTGCACTATCAAAGTTAGTTACATCGGTTGTACTTGCACCTGCCTGCATCCTTGTATCTGTAATAGCGGCCAATGAACCACTGCTTCCTACAACAGATAAATTCACTGACGGGGTTGTCAGATATAGTTGCACCATCCTTGCTATAACGTTATCGCGGTTAGCGGTAGACATTTCTTTAAGGTTTGTACTGTCGATTTTTAGTGGAGTTCTTATAGCCATACTGTTATTTATACCTAGTCAGCAACTAAACTTACAAATGCAGGATCTACTTCATCGGTAGGGTTAACACTGAAATGTGTACACATATCAATTTCCCTAGCACTTGTATAAGTTCCTACATAAGCTTCAAAATCTCCATCCGCATCATAAGTTTCTGTCTTTCTAGTTTCAGTATGAGGTTTGTTCTCATATGCAATTACACCAGCTAAATCACTACAATTTGCAATTGCCGTCTTAATTGTTTCATGTTCACTGTATAAAGTGGTCGCGTAAGTAGCAATATTAGAAGGTACTGCCGTACCACCTTTAGATGCTCTTGTCCAATACCAATCGATCATTGCGTGTAAACCAGCAGCGTGTGAATTAGCCTTAGCTAACATATTTGTTTTAAGCACTGCTACATCTCTAGCTGTACCTGCATAAGTTCCTACAACTTCAGCACCAGATGTATCTACACTATAAGCACCATCCCAATAGTATCTTGAGTTAGGCTTTACTATGCTCATAGGTTTAATACCCAAAGAGCTTAACATTGCACTGTCTCTAAAAATTCCTTTAGGATAGGTAATGTCATTAATCACCATTGTCTTTGGTGTTTTTATTGTTTCTGAATTAAAGTACCACATATTGTTCTCCGTTGTTATCTCGCGTTACTGTATTTAAAGGGTTGTTCGGCAAATGCAATGTATATGTTTTTGGCACCATTTGCGTTCATATTGTCAAAAGTAGTTCTTAATTTAAAACCATTGCTAAGTAAATCAGTATGAGGAGGGCCTCCTGTACCTTCTGCACCATTGTCTTGTGCTTCTAATCTAACATCTATTTCATTACCTGCGAAAGCTCTTTTATTATCTAGGATATGCCAACCACCAGCACTATCTGACCTTTTGCACATAACCCAAGCAGGCCGAAATCCTGTATAGACAAATGTACCATCAGCATTACCATTACCCTGGTATGAACCAACCTTACAGTAGCCATCTACAGAGTGGAAACAGTAGGAAATATAATCCCTACCAGATACACCAACAAAGCCTTGATCGCCTTGTGTAAACACTGAGGCAGTAGGCGTAGTATTATTCATAAATCCTTGCCCACCATCCTGTGCACCTGTCGTGTTTAAAAACAAAGCAAGGTTGCCGTTACCTGTACCCAAACTTGCATGATAAACAACCCAGTTAACCGCAGTATCTCGGTCTTTTCGGATTATCATTGTGGGTGCAGATGCCAGACCATGACCTATGGTAGATGCTATTGCCCCCGTACCTGTATAACTCACAATACTAAAGCCAGCATCTACGTTAGCAGACACAGTAGAAATAATAGACCCACTAAAATCAGAAGACCCAAAACTAGCATTAGTATTAACTGCACCACCCATACCAGAATGCAACGAACAGTAGTAATACAATGCTGGAGCACTAGCAGCAACAACTATTGTAGTCTGTGTTGAACTATTATGCGTCACACCTGTTGTATACTCTGAGCCACTAGCATGTGTGCCATTTGATGTAGTAGAAAATTTAAACGGATGAGCTGATGGATAATTAAATGTATAAGTACCACCCTCTTGTAAGTTCAAAGTTGCAGCACTTGTACCAAATCCATCAAATCGGTATTTGTTACCACTGTCACTAACTACTGTAACTGTATAAGTTTTTGATGGTGTTGCACCGCCAGCTTTCCAGTTCCAAGCTACATAATTATTACTTGCTTGATTCGTATTGGCTAAAGCACCACCTCCAGATATAGTAAAACCATCAGAATCAAAAGAACTTATTCTTTGGTTTGCTTGCCCAACAGCCCCCTCAGCTCCTGTATTACTAGATATTAAATGATAGTCGGCAGTACCTGCTCCAATACGTAAAGAGTCAAACAAGAAATGATAGTACCCTTGGTCTCTAGTTTTAATCCAAGTAAAATCGGGGCGGAAGCCCGCATTAGTGATACCACGGCCAGAAGCATCATTACCTGTATAAAGAACAGTATTAAAATTCTCACTAGGAATAACATCAACCGATGGAAGGTTAGCCGTGCATAACGCTAAGAAGCCTGTAGGTGGTGTGTAATAGAAGTCACCTACATCGTTACCGTCTTGATTGCCTTGTGCTGTTTTACTACCAGCAAATGAGGAGTCTTGCCCGAAGTTAGTTACAGAAACTGGACTTCCACCAGAAGAAAGTTTAGGAAAATAAACTCCGTAAGTTGGAGCAGTTAAAGTTCTAGTGTATTGTAAAGCATTGTTTTTATAAACTTTTGCTTGTCTGTTAGAAGAATCGTAAGTCCAAGAAATAATATCTCCTATCGCATATGCTCTACTTGTATCAGTTGATATATTAGAGCCATCTTGGAACACACGACCATCATAATACATAGTTATAGATTTTGTTACTCCATAAGTTTCAGTTAGATGGTTAAAATCCATATCCATTATTCCAATATGATGACCTGAACCAGATTTAACATAAACCTCCCAATACCATTTGCCTGTTTCCATACCCATAGAGGCAATCACTGACCTGTTATCAGTAACAGAAGCCTGTAAATTACCTTCTGAAAGTGTGCCATTAGAAAATAAAGGATTCCAAGTAGCAAAGTTATTACTTGGACTATCAACAGATATATCTGACTCTGTTTGGTTATAACTTGTCCAGTCATTATTATTACCGCTTTGATCTAACCAGTAAGCGTATTCACGTGTGTCTGCAAAGGCTGCGTAGATGTATTCTCTGCCCCCACTGTTTAAAGCATTTACAGTGGATTTAATTTGAAAACCTGTAGCATTAAAATCAATAGCTCCATACTGA
>Ga0075445_10001708_pt1 | contig 11121 bp, 11 predicted proteins | sample CoawatmetaG02DNA_FD_72350 | JGI IMG/M metagenome (GOLD analysis project Ga0075445, IMG submission 72350) | Marine microbial communities from the West Antarctic Peninsula - Coastal water metaG029-DNA | ecosystem: Environmental > Aquatic > Marine > Coastal | place: Atlantic Ocean: West Antarctic...
GTTAATTCAGAGCTTGCAATATTTACACAGAACGGTAAAAGTTATCAATTGAGCACAAATTTACAATTAGACAATTAAAAATGAAGAAAACTAGCACAGCATTTCTAACCTTACTAACTCTTATTTTTTCATATGGGATTATTGCTCAAGAGACTTTCATATTAAATTATCAAGATGTTGATATTGCAAAAGTGACCCAGGATATTTCTAAGTTTTCTAAAAAAACATTAATACTAGATCCTAGAGTGAAAGGTAGAATTTCTATTTTTTCTGATTCAATACTTTCTTCTGAGCAAGTTTGGGATGTGTATTTAAGGACTATCCAAGTTCATGGATTTTCTGCTCTTTCCGATGGAGGCATTGTTCGAATTGTTCCAGAAAATGAAGCAACAAGAGACTCCAATAACTCTATAAATTCAGCCTCAATTGCTACAAAAATATTCACTCTAAAAAATCGTGCTGCTGGAGAGATTTTGCCACAAATCAAGGCTATAACAGGCCGACAATCTCACCTATCAAGCATTCCTTCGATTAACTCAATTTTGTTGGTAGATAAAAAATCAAATATTAAAAGGATAGAGAAATTACTTTTTAAACTTGATCAGAATGATAGCGCCTCCATCCAGATAATTAAATTGAATAATCTCTCATCTGTTGAGGCGGTAAGAATTCTTGATAAGCTAAAAGCACAAGATAATCCCACCATTAATAATTTCATTGCAGTCCCATTCACACCATCTAACTCTGTAATACTTTCTGCTGATCAAGTGGTAACGAAAAATATTACTGATACATTAAAAGCTCTTGATCAAGATGCATTGACCGGTGGATCAATTGCTGTGATATATCTTAAGTATGCGAAAGCAGAAGAAGTTGCAACAATTATTAATACCGTTTCATCAAGGTTTGCAGGGGAGGATGCTGATAAACCAGTGGTGACCCATCATCGAGAGACCAATTCCTTGATTATCTCTTCAGAAGAAACTAATTTAGATTTAATTAGAAATTTAGTTTCAAAACTAGATATAAGAAGAGCGCAAGTTTTAGTGGAAGCCATTATTGTAGAATTATCTGAAACAGCAGCCAGGAATCTGGGAGTGGAAACAATATTTGCAGGCGCCCAAGATGGAAATATACCAATAGGCATAACCCGTTTTCAAAATGGTGCAAATCCAGATTTACTATCACTTGCAGGATCATCCATTGAGCAGGGTAATAACGCTACCTTGAATAATTTAGCCACAGCTTCTCTTCTAAATTCTTCTGGTCTAATTAGTGGATTTGGTGATTTAAGTGGTGGCGATAGCTTTGCGGGCATTATAAGTGCCGTTGCTGATGACCAAAACTCAGATATATTATCTACGCACACTGTCATTGCAATGGATAACGAACCAGCTCATCTGGTGATAGGCCAAGAAATTCCAATTACGACGGGTGAAAGTCTCGGCTCGAGCAATGCCAATCCTTTTAGAACGACTTCTCGACAAGAGGTTGGGATCAAGCTGTCTATTACGCCTCAAATAAACGAAGGGAATTCAGTTATATTGGAAATTAAACAAGAGGTATCAGGTATTGTTGGCCCTTTAACAGGAACAGCTGATTTAATTACTAATAAAAGAAGCATTGAAACTACAGTCTTAGTTGATAACAATCAAATGATTGTTCTTGGGGGTTTAAATGAAGATGATTTGCAAGAAAGCATTTCCAGAGTTCCAATATTAGGATCTATTCCTTTGCTGGGAAGATTATTTAGATCTTCTGCAGAATCTAGGGTGCAAAGAAACCTAATGGTTTTTTTGCGACCAACCATTCTTATTGATTCTGATGATGTATCAACTTTGTCTGGTCAAAAATATAATTATATAAATGCCGAAGCGATTTTTCGATCTTCAGGAGATGTTGAATTAATAGATTTAACAGATTAATTAAATGGGATTTTCATCTGAAAATAGAATAGGCGAGACTTCTTTACCCTATGATTTTGCAAGAATAAATAGGGTGCTTGCTTACTCCAAAGAATCAAAAATTTTTGTTGTTTCAGAAAAAAAATTGACCTCAAGTATTTATCAGGAGCTATCACGGGTTCTCACTTCTGAATTCGTTACAGAAGTGTGTTCCCCGAAAGACTTTGATCAATTACTGACGCAACACTATTCATCCCAGGGCGATACTTCTGCCTTCACCAATGACTTTTCAGAAAGTTTTGACCTTCAATCCTTTGCAAATACTTTAGCGCCTACAGAAGATTTACTTAGCGGAGCAAACGATGCCCCAATAATTAAATTAATCAATGGTGTCCTAAGCCAAGCTATTACAGTTAGGGCTTCAGACATACATTTTGAGCCTTACGAAGATAACTTTGTTGTCAGGTACCGCGTTGATGGAATTTTGAAGGAAATTTTAACCCATGACTCAAGATTATCGGCACCAATTATTTCGCGCCTTAAAATTATTGCCCGCCTTGATATTGCAGAAAGAAGAAAGCCGCAGGATGGGAGAGTGTCACTATCACTTGGAGCAAACAAGATCGATGTTCGCGTTTCTACACTACCATCATCTTACGGAGAAAGGGTGGTATTAAGATTGCTAGACAAGAAGTCTGCCCAAATTAACATAACCGACCTTGGGCTTCCGAAGACAATTCTTGATACCTATAAAACTGCATTAACATTTTCAGAGGGAATTATCTTAGTTACAGGGCCTACTGGATCAGGGAAAACAACAACCTTGTATTCCGGACTTCGGCATGTCAGCGATGCTTCTCAAAATATCTTAACCGTCGAAGACCCCATTGAATACACGCTTCATGGAATTGGACAAACTCAAGTTAATAGTAAGGCTGGTTATGATTTTGCATCAGGCCTTAGGTCAATATTGCGTCAAGATCCCGATATAGTAATGGTAGGAGAAATACGTGATATTGAGACAGCAAAAATCGCTATACAGGCTAGCTTAACTGGCCACTTAGTTCTTTCAACGGTGCATACAAATAGTGCAATTGGTGCAATTGCAAGACTTCGAGACATGGGTATTGAGTCTTATCTTTTAGCCTCAAGTCTTAGAATGGTTGTATCTCAAAGGTTGGTGAGGAGGTTATGTTCAATCTGCAAAGTTAAAGCGATTGCACCAGAATCTATTCAGCAAAAATTTATATTAGAAACTAATAGCACTATCTATCAACCCAAGGGTTGCAAAGACTGCAATCACTCAGGCTTCAAGGGAAGAATCGCGCTTGCAGAATGCATTAGCGTTACAGATGAATTAAAAGCTTTGATTCATGATGAAGCATCTGAAAATGTATTAGCGAAATGTGCTTTTAAAAATACTTTATCAATTGATGCCTCATCGACCAAATTACTCTTGGATGGAATTACTTCATATGAAGAATTGCTAAAGATTCATAGCAATCAAGATGCCAACATTTAAATATTCTGCTATTAATCTAGCTGGCAAAAAAGTTCATGGGATTCTTAACTCCTCATCAGAGCGATCGGCAAGACAGCAAATTAAAGCGAGTAACTTAACACCACTGACATTAGGTCTCTCAAGCTCTAGGTTTCAGAGAAGGCTAAAGGTTAATCAAAAAGATTTATTGTTTGCTACTAGACAGATTGCAACTTTATTAGATTCCGGCATTGCACTTGATGAAACCTTAAAATCTATTGCATCCGAAGTAGAGGATAAGTCTCTTTCTGCTGCCCTGCATTCTGTTAGAGATGAGGTATTACAGGGCACTAGAATTGCTCAGGCTATGTCCTCGCATTCCTCTATTTTCAATGAAACTTACAGGTCATTAATTGCTTCTGGAGATACGGTAGGAAATCTTCACATAGCATTTAGCAATCTTGCAGATTATCTTGAAGAGGCTGCTATTGTGAGGCAGCAAGTTATTTCAGCCATGACCTATCCAATAATTCTTTTAACTTTTTCCATCGGTGTCGTATTTGCATTACTAACATTTGTAATGCCGCAAGTTGTTGACCAATTTGTAAGAGCAGGCGCAACATTGCCTCTTCTGACTAGAAGTCTGATGGTGGTTTCTGATTATGCATGGCTTATTCTGTTATTGGTAACCACCTCTTCAATAGGCATTTATTATGGCTACAAGCGCATGTCAAAGGATGAGGAAACATCAATCATGTTCCACAGACAGTTTTTAAGCTTGCCACTAGTCGGTGGCTTTTTGCTAAATGCAGAAGTTGAGCGTTTTGCAAGAATAATGCATTTGATGTTGAAATCTGGTCTTAATTTGGATGTAGCTATGCAGCAAGCTAACGTTGTTATTAGCAATAAATTTATTGCCCAATCAATTAGCAAGGCAAGAAAAGATTTGGTCGAAGGAAAGGATTTTATAATATCATTAAAAGAATCGAATATTTTCCCCTCTCTTTTTATTCAGTTGCTTTCTAGCGGCTATAAATCAGGAAACTTAGTTTTTATGTTTGAAAAAGTTACCCAATACATGAAAGGAGAGATAGAAAATAAAAGAGCCACCGTATTATCTTTACTTGAGCCTATAGTAATTATTTTTATGGGAGGAATTATTTTGCTTATTGTTCTGGCAATTTTAATACCTATAATGCAAATGAACACAATAGCTTTAGGATAATCATGATTGCAAAAAATAAATCTGGCTTCACTTTGATTGAGTTAATGGCAGTAATTGTGATTTTAGGAATCCTTGCCACAATCGTAGCTATTAATGTTTCTCCATTTCTGCAGCGCGCTAATTTAGAAAAAATGAGAGCTGATATTTCTCAAGTAGAAAAAGCTTTAGAGCTTTATCGTTTTAACGAAATGAGCTATCCCACCACTGATCAAGGTCTGGAGGCATTAATTACCCCTCATACAGACCTTAAGCGACCCTATCTTTATCCTGAAAATGGATATATTAATTCTGTTCCGCAAGATCCCTGGGGAAGAAATTATTTATATCTTTATCCTGGACAGCAAAGTAAAAAATTTGATATTTATAGTTTAGGTGCAGATGGATTAGAGGGAGGTGTTGGAGACAATACTGACATAGGAAATTGGATTTCAGAAAATTATTAAACTTAAAAGGTTTCACTTTACTGGAGTTATTAGTAGTTTTAACTCTAATCGGATTAATCTCTACCATTATCCTAGCAAACAGTAATTTTTTAAATAAACATGAATCAGACCAAGCTCAGTCATATAAGAGTTTTATAGAATTCTTATCAGAAGAAAGTGCATTAACTAAAAAAAATATTGCTTGGTTTATAGGAAATGATAAGCAATACATTGCCACTTATAAGAATAATCAATGGAATATTGAAAATATTGCCATTAGTTTTTTTCCTCAAATCAATATCAGTACACTATTTCAAGATAACAGAGGCAATATTTTCACATTAAACAATGAGAGAAAAGATCCATTTATGGTTTTTTACCCTTCTGGGAAGTCCTCTGGTGGGTCAATTGAATTCAATAGGATAGACAATAAACTTACTTTAAAAGTTGATCAATTTTCAGATATTGAGATTTCAACAATTTTATAATGTTAAAAAAAGGATTTAGTTTATTGGAAGTGGGAGTAGCATTATTAATACTTGGTCTTTCTGTAACTTCAGTTTTTCAATTTATCAGCTCTACAACACTATCGGCTATAGATCTTGAAAATAGGGCATATGCAAGACAGATTGCAACCAATAGACTGGCGTTGTCCCAAACTTTAGAGCCATTTATCGGTCTTGATCAAAGAAGCGGACAAATTGATTTTGGAGGTAAGTCTTTTTTTTGGTCAGAGCAATTACAAGATGCTTCTCCTCAATTTTCTCAAATTTTTATAAGAGTTGGAATCTCTCCAGATGAAACGATATATGAATTAAGGACCTTCATTGAAAAAAAATAACCTGCCATCTAAAGGCTTTACCTTAATAGAGGTTTTAATTTCACTAGTAATATTAAGTATTATTACTGTAATAACCTCTTCCTTTCTCCAATCCAGTATTCAGTCAAAAGAAATTGTATTTAGTAAATCTGCTCATACCTTAAAAATAAATTTGCTTGCAGACGCTCTTCGAGAAGATGTAACTAATGCTGTTAACATACCTCTCCTTGATTCGCGCGGAGAGCCTCAGACTCGAACATTCTATAGCGGGCAAAATTCCGATAGCTTTACATTCATAACTAAAATTAGATCTGGAAAAAGTTTTTCCAGCTCAATGGTGCAAGTTCAATACTTGGTTGAGGACGATAAGCTACTTCGTCGTCAATTTTTTGCTCCCGCACCATCTAATCTGAGTAGATTTTCTGAAACAGTGTTATTGCAAAATATTAAAAACATTAACTTTGAATTTTCCGATAACAATACTTGGTTTTACTTTTGGCCTACAGATCAGCTAACTAGTCTAAAGTTTCCAAGGCTTATTAAGATTGATTTAGAGAATCAAGATGAACAAATATTCTCATGGATCGTTCACTCAAATCAAAAGAATATTTATGAATAAACCTGGCGTAATACTTATTACAACCCTCTTAATAGTCATGATTCTCTCTGTGATAAGCATGCAGATAAGTAAAAATTTTTATATCTCATTGAAAAGAGAGGCTTATTTAGACTTTAAGAGTTTAAGCCACCAAATGCTCATTAGCTCAGAAAGTAAAGCAATAAAAACTATTGAGAAAGAAATTACACTGTTCCAATCAAAGTTAACACTGCATGATCCAATTCTAAAAAATAAATTCTACTATCAAGACGAGCAAATGTTGCTTGAATTAGGCGTTTCAGATGCATCCAATTGTTTCAACTTAAACAGCATATTTGAACCTTCAGAAAATTCATACCAAGTTCGTGCACCATATAGGAAATGGCTAGTTAGATATTTAAGATTAAAATTAATCGGTGAGCCTGAAATTGACTCTTTTATTGATCAGCTGGTTGACTGGGTTGATTTGGATAATCAGCCTTTAAACTTTGGAGCTGAAAACTATTTTTACATAGGTCCAGGGAGTCAATTCAAGCAATTTACTCCAAAGCGTTTGCTGGTTGATATTTCAGAAATTAGCAATTTTCCAATTATGCAGACATTGAATTTTAATGATTTAATAAGTCATCTTTGCGTTTTACCTGGCTCAAACAAGCAATTAATAAATATTAATTCTCTAGCTGCCAGAGATGCAATACTAATAGCCTCATTTTTTCATGAAGAAAATTTAGAATTTTCAGAAAGCCAAATTCTATCAATGCCAAAAAATGGTTACGATGAAATTAATTCATTTGTTGATAAGTTTACTCAGAGAACCGACTTTCCAAATCAAGTTCTTAGCTTGAACTCAAAAACATTTAAGCTTGAAGGTGAAATAATAAATGAAAATTTTTCTGCTAACCTAGAAACCCTTGTTATATTAGATATTTCAAATTCAACAAAAATTCTTAGACGGACATTTAACTTTTAATTGATCATGACTAACTCATTTATACATTTTAGTAGCTCGCGGTTAGAATCGGCGAACCTTTATTCTTACCAAGATGGTCACTCAAGTGCTATTTTTTCAATTGAATTAGAGAATATTTTAGATAGCCTGCAGAACAGTGACAAAGTTTTTGTGATGATACCTTCCCAGCTATTCGGGTTCATGACACATGAAAATGACATAGGTCATAAAGGTGAAATTCTAAAGGCTAATGCCTTAATTAAAATTGAAGATCAGCTTATTAGCGATGTTTCTAGCTTAGAATTTTTCTATAATGCTAATCTGCAGATGGCCTCATGGATTGATGCGCAGAAATTCAACTTCATCCTTAGTATTTTTAATGAGCTAGATTCCGAGATAGTTGTATTGCCAGAACACTCGCTGATCTCAGAGAAAGAGAATGCCTTATACGTTAATCAAAATACTTTTATTGCATCTTTTTCTGATGGCTCAGGTTTCGGTGGGAGCTCATTAATTTTACCCGAATACCTTCTAACTCTAGATTCAAATGAAAGACCATTTAATAATTTTCGCATCTTCACTGATTCAACGGCACCAAATTTAAATAATTTTTCTCAAGCTCAGTTTGAAGAAAAAAGTTTAACCGATCTTCATGATAGTTTTTTAAATGATAAGAAACGCATTAATGAGAATCTTTTTGAAAGGAAAATATCCATTAAATTTCTTAAATCAAAATTTAGACTTAATCGATTAGAGGCTTCAGCTCTTTCAGCTTCGATTGCGATTATTCTCATCACACCTTTCATAATTAATTCTTTATTGCATTCATCGATTTCATCCTATAAGCAAAATACTGCGGACATATTCAAACAATTAAATCCTAGTTTTACTCGCCTGATTAATCCGAAAGCTCAAATTAATGATTTAACAAGAGAGATTCCCATGCAACAGTTAACTTCTAGCAAAGACTTGGAGGCATTGAGTTTTATTGAGCAGCTTGCAGATAAATCAATCGAACAGATTAGTATAGATATTAACCTAGGTTCGGTTACTGCAACTGTTAGGAATTTACCTCAATATAAATTTACACTTTTTCAGGAATTAATAAAAGTAAACTCAGCAAAGTTAAATGCTGATGCTCTTCGCCAAGGACCTGATGGCCTATTTGGAGATTTAGTAATTTACTATGATGCAGAATAAACTTTTAATAGCCTGGAATTCTCTTCAGGCTCAGCAGCAAAAAATCATAAAGATTATTTGTGTGGTAGTACCAATACTTTTTACTATTATTTATTTAGTTAATATTTACGAAAAAATTTCTATCAAAAAAAGAACCCTAGCCATCGCAGAGGACAATTTTACTTATGTTCTTGAAAAAGCTCAAAATTTTCATGCATTTTCGCTAGCCAAAGAATCTTTATCTAGATTCCCTGAAAAAAACGATTTCATTTTTTCTGAGTCCACAAGATTTAACTTAATTAATTTTCAGCTAGGCTCAGAGGAAAAGATGCCATTTATTTCATTTAAAAATGACTCCGTTACTAATTTTTCTAAATTTCTTGAATCATTGACGCAGCATCCTGAAATTAACATTAGCCGAATAATAATTGTGCCCGTTAAAAGCTCATATCAAGTGAGAGTTTACTTCGGCACTGTGTAATTTAAAAAATACATAAATATTTTTTATACATTGTTCACATTAAAATTTTATTGCAACAATCTTTTTGCTATATCTTTAGTCTTATTACTTTTCTTTTAATACTTGGAGTTTTGTATGAGGTTTTTTGATAAAAGCATCTCAATTATTGCAGTTTTATTTCTTACTGCTTGTGGAGGCGGCGGGGGTGGAACTACACCTCTAGAATTAACGGTTGCCTCCTTCACAGAATTTAAATTATTTGAAAATTCCTCAGGGGCATGGCCTATCGAGGCATCAGTTAATAAATCTGGTAGCTCAATTTCTCATTCCATTTCTGGAGGCCCAGATTTAGCTGCTTTTTCTATCTCTGGAAACATCCTATCTTTCGGTGGATCTGCAAATTATGAGGCTCCATCAGATTCTAATAAAGATGGAGTTTATGAAGTTTATGTCCAAACATCCTCTGGTAATGCTTCCTCCACCCAGACAATTTATATTAGAGTTACGGACATGGCGGAATCTCCAATGATTTCAACAAAAACAATTCCCAACCAACCAGAAAACTCATCAACGATAATAACTATTAGCGCTACGGATGAAGATTTAAATTCTACATTGACCTACTCATTTTTTGATTCAGGCTCAGCAAAAGATGAGGGTCTGCTAGCGATTGATTCTTCGACAGGGACAGTAACATTTTTAACTGCCCCAAACTTTGAAATTCCTACTGATCTTAATTCTGACAATACAATAGATTTTTCTGTAGTAGTATCTGATGGAACGCTTTCTGCTCAAGCAGATTATAGTTTTATAATCACAAACGTTAGTGAAGCACCTGTAATATCTGGAGCCTCTTTTTCTGTCTCTGAGAATCAAGCAACTGTTGGCACAATTGCAGCAATCAGCCCTGATGCCGGCACTTCATTAAGTTATTCACTTGTATCAGACTCAATAGACGATACATTTTTTTTAATCAATCCATCAACGGGGGCAGTCTCATTTTTATCACCACCAGATTTTGAAATTCCTTTGAACTCAGGAGGAGATAATGTTTATTATTTTTCAGTTAATGTTTCTGATGGTAGCCTTTCAAGCGTTGAAGCTTTTGCAGTAACAGTTACAAATGTGAATGAAGGCCCATCATGGCCAAGCATTAATTCTCAAATTGCATTTACAGAAAATGGTAGGGGTGGGATATCAGTTGCAGCATCTGATCCAGATTCGTCATCCCTTTCTTATGCTTTAGTTGGTGGAAGAGATGCAGATAAATTTTATATTTCTAGCACCGGCATCTTAACTTTTGTTTCAATTCCAGATTACGAAGCTCCATCAGACGGAACCCAAAATAATTTCTTTGATTTAACCATTCAGGTAACAGATGGCTCGCTTTCTTCATCAGTTTCTTTGCAGATTGTTGTGATGGATGATCCTTCTGATAATTTTGGAATTAGATTGCCTGCAAAGGTTGCAATAGCCGAACTTAAAAAGGAGAGTTAAAAAATGCATTTACTAAATCAAATCAAATTAATCTTTTGTGGATTATTTATTTCAATTTCTGCATTCAGCGCAATTTCAGCAGACAGTGATTATAGTAAACAAGAAGGGCAGTTTTTTATGTCAGATGATCTGCAAGACAATTTAGGTATGCCATCCTTTTTGCTTTGCTTCATGCAGCAATTGGCTGCAGACAAAATGGCTGGGCCATCTCCAGTGACTTATTTAGCTTTGATTGATGAGTCAACATGTAACGCTTCAACTCAAGTAGCCCAAGGGGCGCAAGTTGAAACTAAAGCAGCGGCTGCAAGCGCTAAAGCTGGAGAATCAACGGTTAATTATAAGAAAGTAACAGTGACTGTTTCTCAAGCCTCAGGAAACGCTCCAATGATTGTTAAAGCTTGGGTACCAGTGGATGGCGGAATGACAGTTTACACATACGGCTCTGCTGTTAAGGCTGTTAGTGAAACGAATATTTTTGGTGAATTTACCTTTGTTTACACAGGAGTGGCTGGGGGGAATGATGTATTGAAAGGACAAATGAGCGCCTCAGGTTCTCAGATTCTATGGAGCGATACTCAATATAACCC
>Ga0075445_10001718_pt1 | contig 11088 bp, 10 predicted proteins | sample CoawatmetaG02DNA_FD_72350 | JGI IMG/M metagenome (GOLD analysis project Ga0075445, IMG submission 72350) | Marine microbial communities from the West Antarctic Peninsula - Coastal water metaG029-DNA | ecosystem: Environmental > Aquatic > Marine > Coastal | place: Atlantic Ocean: West Antarctic...
CTAAATTGGAATCTTTCAGGATTACCCCAATATGCATCTGAAGCGTATTCACATGATTCAATTATTTTATTTAATTGTTCCATATAGTAAGTTTGAACTAATACACTATATTCTAAATTAACATAGTCTGGTTGGGCTACTACATGGTATTTTTCAACTGGTTTCCTGTTATTTAAAGTTCCAAAGTTACTATAGAAGTTTTTTGGGCTAAATTGTTTAGACCAAACCCCATATAAGTTAGGTTGGTTTGCATCTAATTTATTTGCTACTGACCTGTCTTTTGTTAACGAGTCCCTCTTAATTACTATAATAGGAAGCATAATTGCTCCTGCTTTATCTCTATAATACCCATCGCGTTGAAATGATTTCCATCTTTCAGGTGCACCATATATTACAGGTACTTCTCTTCGTTCACCATTTTGGTAAACAAAGGGTTTTATCATGTTATTAAAATAATAAAACACCGCTTCGTCTAAATCTTGTATACCAACAGAATATTGTTTTGTATCATCACCTTTAAAACTCATCTGCTTAGACCTATTAAAGTCAATGCCCGTTTCTGTGTAATTTGGATTTGATGGTACAATTGCAGAATTAGGGTTACCTTGTTCTCCTCTGCCTTCTATGCCTTCAAAGGCAGTTTGTTTTTCCTTACTAATTGCACGTTGGGTTTTTGGTACTGGTTTTCTAGGTTTTGCCATTACATTCTTTCTATATATGGTGAGATTGCTGCTTTATCTGCAGGAATATAATACGTTGATACTAATATTGAAATATTGTTACCAAATTGATGTAATCCAGGATTTAGTGGGTTTGCAGTGCCATCTGAATCGTTGTTTGGGTAATCAGGATTTTTACCACCCCAATATTGGTTGGCAATTGTGCTCTGTACCCCATAATATTTAGCTTCATATAAAACGATATCACCTACTCGGGGGACTACGTCTTTTTCAACTAAATCATCTCTAAAGAAATTAAAGTTAATGCCCTGTTCAAATTGTACCCCTTCTCCACTTTCAGCATACTGTTGGTCACCCCTATCTATCAAAACATTGAATAAAAAAGGACCATTGTAGTATTTTTCTTCAGCTGCTTCGCCATAGATGTTTACTTTAGTTTCTTCTAATTTAAATTGGTATAAGGCACACTGTTGGGTAATAATATTACCCATCAATTCTCTATTAAACTTTCGCATAAGAGAAACATCCCTTTGTCTAGTGTACATTGCCATATTATGCGATATAAATTGTATATGGAACCTTCTGTAGTTCCTGCATTTTGGATTCTCCTTCTTTAGCTCTTCTTTCTAAAGCAGACATTCTTGAGGTTTCATCTAAATAAGTTCTTAATCTTTCTATCAATGATGTTTTTTCTGCTGTTGCTGCTGCTATTAAATCTGATTGATTTAGAACAACATCAGCATTTGGGATTGGTATACTACCATATTTACCCCTTACATATCCTAGCATCTCTTTAGATAATGATAATGTGTATTCAAATATCCATTGACGTCCTACACTATTAATTTCATTATAATTAGGGTTACCATAAGGTGCGTTTGACACGTTAGTAACATTCCCTGGTGTTTGCATTACCGAACTTGCTATTCTTTCATCTCTTAAGATGTACTCGAACCATATTCTAGGTGGTGTGTTTACATCAAAATTAGTATGGTTTGGAATTGGAAATACCCTTAATTGGTCGTTTCGAATTTCAAATGAGTAGTTATTTCTTCTAATAGTTTCACTCATTTCAATTTGTTGGATAACTGCAATTTCATAGTTTAAAGGAGCCATTAAGTATCCTCCTTCAGCACCAAATCCTCCTATACCCATTATACCAGCAGCCATTACTCCACCAAAACCAAAACCATCACCTGCACCTAACATGCGACCTGCTGCCGGGTAAGGATTTTCGTAAAATACTCTTTTTACTTCTAACCCATGAATATAATCAGATCCTGTAAGGTCATTATCAACCATAAATTGTGCAAAAGAATAATCTTGAATACTAGAGGTTAAAGCAAACGAACCTGAATAATAGGTTACATTACCCCCACTACCTGCTTCTTCTCCATATTGTTCTGATAGTCTAACTATTGGTTCAAAACTCGGTGTTATAAGCGCAGTATTTAAGTTTGATGCGGTTGGTAGTCCCTCAAGGGATAATTGATTATCTCGTATTTTATATGCGTAAATCTCGTTACCATATGTGGTTACAGCCTCCTCAAAGGCAGTAAAAAACGATCCTGATTGGAGTTCGATATCTACTAAAGGGTAACCTAATCTTCTAGCACAAAAATCTGCTACTTTTGGAGCATCACTTACAAAGTTAGTGTTAGCATCATAAAACCCAAAGGGGGTTTCATCAGAGTCTGGTGTATATGTACTTGTCCCGCCCCATATTGGTATGTTCATATTATGTTTTTTAAGCTATTGATATGTGTTATATGTTTATAAATATGAAAAAAGTTCGTTAATCTCTAAAGGTTTGATAAACCTTAAGGATAGGTGAAACTATGTCATGTCTGTGGTTTTTTAATAGGGTTGCTACTTTAAATCCTTTTACGTGTTCCTCTATTCTAGATAGAAAAGAAAAACCAGTCTCTCGTTTATCTTTTAAATCGATTTGAGCCATATCGCCACATATCACCATTTTAGAACCTTTACCTAATCTTCCAATTACGGTTTCCATTTGTGTATGTGTAACATTTTGAGCTTCATCTACTATAACAAATGCATCTAAGAATGTTCTACCTCTTAAGAATGCAAAAGGAACCACTTCTATAATTTCATCATCTAGTAATTTCTGTATTTTATCCTTATTATAAAGCATATTAAGGTTGTGATAGATTGGTGCTAACCATGGATCCATTTTTTCTTTAATATCTCCTGGTAAGAAACCTATATCCTCTTTAGACACTGTAGGTCTTGTTATAACAATCTTATCTACCTGTTTTGTAAATAACATATCTAATGCTACTTGTGTCGCAACTAGGGTTTTTCCTGAACCCGCCATTCCTTTAATTACCGTTATTGGTGAATCTATAATTTTTGATTTAGCTTCTTTTTGTTCATCATTAAGCTGTACGTTAAATTTAATTGGATTTTTTGGTCTTCTTTTTTGAACGAATACATCATCCGTGTGGTGTTTCTTTGGCATATAATAACGTTTTGGTTTATCATAAATATGAAACAGATAAAAAAACCCGACCTAAGCCGGGTTTTATTAAATATGTATTTGATTTTAATTCTATAAATTATAGAGAATCTAAACCACTTACAAGGATTTTTCCATAAAATTCTGGACGAACCATTTTCTTAGCATAACGAGTAAGTAAACCTTTTCTCGGTGTGAAAGTTTCTGGGTCATAAATTAATGGAGTCATGATTAATGGAATGTATGGAGCAAATACTGCACCTGTTTCCAAGAATTGAGCACCTCTGAATCCTAATAGGATCGTGTTTTCAGTCATATATGGATTTTTGTACACTTTGTAACGTCCATTTAATTGACCAACTTTCTGTACACCAAATGCGTAAGAAGCTTTAGAAGCATCACCATCAGTATCAGCAGCAAATCCTGGAATTGATTCCATGATCGTTCCTACAGCTGGAGAACATACTAGGAAGTTTGCACCACCTCTTAATGTTTTCTGGTGAATAATATTACTTAATTTTTGGATTTTAGTTCCTAATGTTTGGAACCATTGTCCTTGAGAATTGTAAAAACCTAATGATGGTTGTACTCCTCCAGCAACTGTAATAGATTGGTTGTTGATAGCAGACCATACTTCCGTTCCTGCGGCAGCATTGTCAATTAACATACCAAGAATTTCCATATCAATTTCTAATGAAATATACTCGCTTAAGATTGAAGTTAATTCAGCTTCAGCATCTAATGCATGGTATGCATTTAAATCCTGTGCAAATTCTGGTGTCCAAACTGCTTTCAATTTTCTAGTTTTAGCAACGATTGCAGATGATTTCATCTGTACATTGATTTCTGGAATTGTAATTTTAGGTGAATTTTCTCCATTTGGAAGTGGGTTACCATCTTCGAAATCTCCTCTATCTCTATCAGTTGGTTGGATTTGGTAAACAACAACTGCTTGTGCGTTTGCTGTAGCATATCCTGCTGAAAAGTTTGAATTATCAACGACAAAAGTTATATTTGCACCACCATCATACTTTGTGAAAGCTGATACTTGTTGTCCTGCTGTTGATTCTTTATATTGATCTCCTGCTACTGATGCAGAGAAAAATTGAAATGCTGCAACACCTTCTTTATCTACAAATTCTAATGAAGAAGTTGCTACTGTAATTTTTGATAAAGTACCTGCTTCGATTGAAGCTGAGTATGCTGAGTCAAAGTTTGCATCTGACCAAGTTGCTACTGCTACTGTCATTGAAGCCGCTGCTGTTAACGACTGTGTATTAGCGATTGAATATGAAAAACGTCCTGCACCATATAATCCACCTTCTGCTACGTTACCGAAAGGTGCTGTATCTGCTGATGAGTTACCATATAATGAAGATCCTTTTGCGAAAGGTGTTTTATCACTTCCATATTGAAAATCTAAGAAAAATACTAGACCTGAAGGTAAGTTCATTGGTTGAACTGAAACGAATTCTTTCGCTGCAATTTGTCCAAATACTTTTCTTACCAATGGTAAAGCAACTCCTGCCCACTGTCCACCAGTGTTAACACCAGTTTGTGAAGTAAACGATCCTGCTCCAGCACCACCACCTGTATTAGATGATTCTACTACTAATTGTTTTGCTTGGTTTTCTAAAATGATACCCATGTTGTTTTTGTTGGCACCACCTAAGCCTTCTAAAAGACCTGTTTTTTCCCATTTGCTAGATAATCTAGCCGCATCAGACTGCATAGACTGATATGGGTTTGCGCTTTCTAATAATGAATTTAAGCTCATGTTTTTGTTTTTTAAATTTTAATAATTGTTTTTAGATTAATCCCGCTAACTTACGCATACGGTCATATACCTCATTTGATTCAAGAATTGGTTGCTTTGTTGCTTTTGGTTCTAAACCACTAGCTTTTGAAGCAGCACCCATTTTAACTGATTCACTAATCTTAGAAGTTGTCATTGTGTTTACAATTCCTTCACTTAATGTTTCATAAATAGTTTTTGCTTGATTAACATCCACTGCTTTGTCAAATGCTTTTAATACCTTAACTTTTTTACTTTCAGTTAAGTTTTTTGCTTTAAAGATTTTGTTGGTATAAAGTAACTTAGCATTTAAAAGATTAACTTCTTGAAGTTCAGCTTTTAGCTCATTTATTGCAGCTAATGCTTCACCTAATTCTTCTTTCATTTTAGAATCACCAGCAAACTTTCTTTTACCATCGGCTTTCTCAGCATTTTCAGAATCAGCACGACGTTGTTTCATGTCTTGCTTTTTCTTACCATGTTTAGCGCCTTCAGCATCGTCTAATCTTGCATCGTACCCTTGTTTTTCTTCTAATTCTACGTTTGCTTCGTCTACTTCTTTACTGTTTTTCTCTGAAGCTTTCATTTCTTCGTCGATTTCTACGTCTACGTCTACGTCCTCAACATCTTCTATGTCAATTGAGTCTTCAACTTCAACTTCGTCTTCTACGAATTCGTCTCCTGGTTCGATTTCTCCACCAGCTACCATATCTTTAATAACATCTTCGATGAATCCTTTAAGGTCGTCTTCTGACATATCTTCAAGGTCAATTTCCTCGTCGTCTATGTCTTCTTTTTCGTCCTCTTCTCCATCTTTGTAGCCTTCTTCTTCTGCGTCAGTACGAGCATCTTCTTCAAGATCTTCTTTCTCGTCTTTCAGGCCATCTTTGTAGCCTTCTTCTTCTGCGTCAGTTCTAGCATTTTCATCTAACTCAATTTCAGCTAATAATTCGTCAAGGTTGATTTCTTCATCAATCTCTTCGTCTTTTTTAGCTTCCACTTCTTTAACTTCTTCCTTGTCGGATTTTTTTACTTCTTTTACCTCTTCTTCATCATCCATTTCCTGCAATTTAGCAGATAGTTGATTTTTAAGGTAAGGAGTAAAAGCTTCCTCTAGGGCAAGTTTCGCATTCTCGATGGCAGTTTCTTTAACTGATTTAGCATCGGCGATTGCTTCTTTTAACAAATCTCTGTTGTTTGTCATAATAATCCCAAAATTTAGTTTGTGAAATACGGCTATTAAGAGCCGTAATAGAAATAATAATTGTTCGTGTCATATAAGATACTCATGACACATTGCAGTTATACGTATGTGGGATTTTGTTAAAAATACAAAAGACGCTCAAGTGAGCGTCTAATGTTTTAATCCGTCGGTAGCGTCCGAAGAAAATGTTTTTAAGCTATTGGGCATGAACCTTTTGAACAAAGGATTTCATGTATTATACTATTTACTTTTGTGTAATTATTTTGTGGTGCTTCTATACCTTCTTTAATCATATGCATGTAGGAACCAGGATTTGATGGTGTTGAAACAAAGTCCCAACATAGTAGTTCAAAATCATCTTGAACTTCCATTACACCTTCTCTATTTTCCTCTAATGAGCCCATACCACGAGATGATACTCCTACTGTTACACCATTACCTACGAGTGCTTTTAATATATTTCCAGCTGGAGTTGGCAATACCTCTATCTTACCGATAATGTCGTTGCCTTCCCACCTGTAACCGCTTATAATGTGTGATACATTTTGTAAATTTACTACTTGTGATTCGGGGTGGTCCAATTCTCCCATTGAACGTCTTTGTTCAATTAGTTCAGAATATTTATCCATTTCTCTTTCCCACAATTCCTTAGAATAATATCTACCGTTACCGTTTTTAACTTCACAAGTAGCTAATATTCCCTCAACAACCATATTCCCATTTTCCTTATTAACACTTTCAGTTAATACGGTTGGGGTATAGTTAATTGTATGAGTTTCTATTAATAGCTTTCTCATGTTTATTTGTTTAAACCATAAGCTGAAGTTGACTGTCCTACTTTTTTAGGATCACGTTCACCTGCTGGTCCTTGTGTTGGGTTATTTTGTCTATTAAAACTTACAGCATCCATTTCTTCGATATCTTCTGCTTCGTCTACTATTTCGGCTGGTGAGTAACTTTTACCACAAGTTTTTTCGTAAATTTTTTCCATTTGAGATTTTTTCTTCTCTAAGGATTTAATATCTTTAGCCATTTCTTTTAATTTAGACTTATCCATTAATTCCAACATATTTTCGTCTTCATTAATTCCTGATAGTCTATCTTGTTTTTCTGCTATATGGTTAGATAAAAACTCTAATTGAGCCTCCATTTTTACAGCTTCTGCCTCAGCTCCAATTTCTGCTAATTTAGCATCTATTGAATCTTTTTTAGGTTTTTTCTTCTTATCGGCTGCTGCCTTTTTTACTGGTTCTTTTTTATCACCATCCCCATCGATGTCTGCAAAATCTGGTTTTGCTTTTTCATCCATTGGTAGTTTTTCTTCTTTATTTGATTCAGCGTATAAAGATGAATGATATTGAGACCCGGCTTGATCAGCTTGGAATCCATCTTCAGCCATAATTTTTCTGATTTCTCTACCAGATTGTGCTGCCAAAGAATTTGGGTTTCCTGATGTTACTACACCACCTAATCCTTCTTTTATTAATTTTTTAAATAAACTTTCTTTAATTGGTTTCATCTTTGTATCTCCTTTTTTTAATTTATCACTATATCCGCTACCTCCGTAGGTTTTACCTGAATTTTCCTGTACTTCTGCTTCTGTATACCCTATACCTACTCCAAATTGACCATTTTTAACATAGGTTAATGGGTCTTTTGCTAGGTTTTTGATTACTTTTTCTTGTGCCTTTTCTAATGATAAAGAGGGGTCTTCTTTAAGTTCAAAATAAACACCATTCATCATTTCTTGGGCATTAACATTATTAATATTATCCTCTTTTGGTGAATAGTCGTAATTATGATCTTGGGTATTTATTACTGTTTTTGAGGTTTCTTTAGCATCTGCTTTAATAGCCTCATCTTCTTTTTTTGTATTAAATTTTTCATCCTTGTTAATAATAGGTCTTAATGATTTTGCCTTTTCTTCATTAACAAAATCTTCATACTTATTTTCCCAAGCTTGTTTATTTGGGTTGAAGTCTTCTGATGTTAATTGAACTAAAGGTTGTAAAGTAACAATACCTCCTAATTCTTCATTAATCATGCTTCTACTTTTAAGTATTTTTTCAGCATCACTATAAGAAGTAATATTAGATATCATATCCGGAAATGTTCTTTTAGCTTCTTTTAAAAATAAATCCTTACGGCCTTTACCTTTTTGGATTAAATTGTATTGTTCTTGTAGTGTTTTCATATTGTTATTTTTCTAATAATGTTTTAATGTCCTTAATAAAATCCTTAATTAAATCTGTACCTGTTACTACGGAATAACTATTAGGGTTTTCCCTATAATATTTTATAGTTTCTATTTTTGCTTGTCTTAATGGTTTTATTAAAGACTGTAATTCATCTTCTATTTCATTAAAGGCATTAACTCTTTCCTCTTGGAATTTTAGTTTAGCCTTGTCCTCGTCTTCTCTTATCAATTTATAATTATACATATTAATATAATTTTTTTACTTCAAGTCCTGACCCCTTTTGAACGAAGGTGCCATTGTTTTTAGGAACTAATTTATATTTAAATTGCTTTACATATGCATTATCTTTAACGCCATCTTCTGTTGCTTTAGGACCAGGTCCTAAATCTTCTCCAGGTTGTTCTGCTGATTCATCTATAATATTAAAATGGTTTGGTAGATTTTTTTGGAAAGTTTTTATATCTTCTCTGTTAAAACCTAACATTTGCTGGTTCATTACATTTAGATATACTCCTCTACCTGCACTTTCTTTACCGGTATATGACCAATACCCTTTGGTAATGTTCATATCATCGTACTTTATGTTCCGGTCTACTTCAAAGCTTGGATACTGAGATTCATCTTCTTTCACTACAGTATATCCTAATTCGGTATATGCTTCATCATCAGCTTTAGCACCTTTTTTTCTAAAAGCATATGGTGTTAAATAACCACCTGCTCCACCTGAGGTAGACATTTCTTCTACTTCTTCTTCTTCTTCTCTTAAACTATATTTTAAAATTGCAGAAGGACCTTTACCTTCTAAATCAACCGAAATCTTACCTTTTGATAATCTTTCAACTTCTTTTTTAGTTTCATCAGGGGTTTGTGCTGCTTTATAAAATACGTTTTTAATGTTTGTTGATTGTCCTTGTTTTGCTTTAAATATAGTAACTAAATCTCCACCTTGATATCCTGTTCCACCTACATTAACCCATCCTCTTGATGTGTTGTAATAGACTGGGTATCTTGATTTTGCATTTAATATTAAATCAACAACCGTATTATAAACAGAAGAACTTTCTTCGTTCATATTTTCCCTCATTGCATTTTTATAGTCATCTGGGTAGTTATTTCTAACATGAGTACGAATTACATTTCTTAATGACCTAGCTTCTTGATATATCTCTAAAAACTTTTTATCGTCTTTTGCTTTTTGGTATACCTTTTTAGCTGTGGATGTTAATTCGTCAACATCTTCAACTAATTTATCTATATTAGGTATCTGTTGGATAGACCAAGAAATAGCACCTGTAGTAGAGTCAATATCTGTAACAGTAGATTTAGTACCATTATCAACTTTTACATCCCCTACCTCAAATTCTTTAAGTTTATATTTGTATCCCATTTGCTGTTTTAATTTCACTTACTAATTCGTAATATTGTAATAAATCAACTAGATTATCATTATCTACCTTATCGGTTTTGCTTAATTTTGTTAAAAACTTAGTAACTTCTGTAATTTTAATCTTTATTGCTTGGTCCTTTACATTTTCAGCTAAGGCATTTAATGTTTTTTTAAGCTCTATTGCTTTAGAATTGTAAAAATTTCTTAAACCTGGGGTAGAATCTACTGAATATATGAATTCTTTAAGTACTTGTTTTTGTTCAACACTTAAACCATCGTATTTTTCATTAAATTTTTCTAGTAATATTCTATAAGTTAAAGTTCTTACATCTTTATCGTAAGTAGCAAATTCTGCTAGTACTGTTTCTTTTTTAGTTTTGTTGATTTCGGTTTTAGTTAAATATTCTAATAATGTAATTTTATTATTAATTAACTGTCCGTTATCTACAATACCTTCAGAGTTAACACCTTCAATCAAGGTATATAAAGCTGCTATTTCTTTATAGTTTTTAATTTGTGATCCAAAAAAAGTATTTAAATCATAATGTTTTTTAATTTCATTAATTAAGTTATACTTTTGTTTTTTTAGAATACTTCTATTAAATGCTTTTGAGCTATTTAATGTTGTATCTAAATACATTGTAGCCCTAGATTCAGTTAATACTTTAGATTTTGATATTGATTCGTATAATTTATATTCACGGCCTAATTCTGTTTTAACAAAATATTCTTTTAATAAGTCAATGGCAGGAGAGTCCTTACCTGACAAAGTATCAGCGGTGATTTGTCTAACAAGCAATTCAAATAATATGCCTGTATTTTTATACTTTGAGTGTTTAATTTTCATCAAAAATATATTTATTTATAAATATTAAGATTTTAGTCGAGATTCATCAAGTAATGAAGAATCCGCTTTATCCTGTTCAAATATTAGTTGTTTTTTGTCTAAGCCTTTAAAGATATCCTTATTTTTTAAGTAAGTAATTTTAGGGTCTTCAAATTCTGATAATCTAGCTTTTGGTTTTTCTATATCTTTCATGGTTTTAACTCCTAAAGGATCTTTACCAAAGTTATTATCTTGTTTTCCTCTATTTGTAATTCCGTCTTTAGGACGACCTAAATCTAAATCATCAGCATACCCATCAGGTACGTTAGCTGGATCAGACATTGTTCTGCCTTTACCATATAATGAAGCTAAATCATGGGGTGTTCCATATGATTGACCACTTTCTAAAGGATCATTACCTTCGGCTAGAATTTGATCATTTCTGAATTTACGTTTAGAATCTTCACGAACCATATCTCTATATTCATCATATTGGTCTTCACTAAAGTGATAAACATT
>Ga0075445_10001727_pt1 | contig 11063 bp, 7 predicted proteins | sample CoawatmetaG02DNA_FD_72350 | JGI IMG/M metagenome (GOLD analysis project Ga0075445, IMG submission 72350) | Marine microbial communities from the West Antarctic Peninsula - Coastal water metaG029-DNA | ecosystem: Environmental > Aquatic > Marine > Coastal | place: Atlantic Ocean: West Antarctic...
CTATTTCAAATTCAAATCATATTGATGTATTGGAAATGGATGCAGCAAGTAAAACTGGTGTAGACGACGTGAGAGATCTAATTGAATTTTCTAGATATGGCCCAACCACAGCTAAATATAAAATATTTATTATTGACGAGGTACATATGCTAAGCAAACAGGCATTCAATGCATTGCTAAAAACCTTAGAGGAGCCACCTGAGTACTTAAAATTTATTTTTGCAACCACAGAAATTAAAAAAATTCCAATCACTGTAGTTTCTCGCTGTCAAAGATTTGATTTATCTAGAATTAAGTCTGTAGAATTATTTAATTTTATTAAAAAAATTAAAGATAAAGAGAATGGCAATGCATCTGATGATGCACTTAAATTAATTGTAAAAATTTCAGAAGGATCTGTTAGAGACGCTTTATCATTACTAGATAGAGCATTGCTTACATTAGACAAAGACAAGGAGTTAGATTTAGCTTCTGCGCAAAAAATATTTGGTTACTTTGACAAATCACAATTAATTAGTTTATTTCAACTTATATTTGAAGGCAAAGAAACAGAAGTTTTAAATATTTATAGAGAAATTTATAACCAAGGTGTTGAGCCTAAGATTTTTATAAATGATTTTTTAGAGCTTTTATATTATTTTAAGAATATTGAATCATTAAACATTGATGGTACAAATTTTACATTAAATGATGAAGAATTTAATAAAATTAAGGGAATTTCTGAAAAAGTTAGCGATGAAACTTTAATATTATTTTGGCAGTTTACTATTAAAGCACTAGAAGAGCTTGATATTGTTTCCAATCAGCATTTATCAATGGAAATGTTTTTAATTAGATTAATTCATTTAAAAGGTATTAAAAATATACCTGATATTAGTTATGAAGGATCACATCAGACAAAAGAAAGTATTAGCCAAACATCTCTTTCACAAAAAAAAGATAGTGAAGATTTATTTGAAATAAAAGATAAAGTGGAAACAATTGGCCAAATGAAAAATATTGCTCAAGAGAAAAATGTAACATTGAAAGAGGGCAAGGAAGTTGAAACGCAGGCTAACCTTATTAATTCTTTTGATAGCTTATTAGAAATATGTTCTTCTAAAAAAGAAATTAAATTAAAATATGAATTAGAAAAAAATGTCAATCTTGTTAGTTTTGAAGATCAAAGAATTGAGATTTCATTTAATGAAGATTTGGACAAAGATTTTATTAAAGATTTATCTTTAAAGCTTTATGAATGGACTAATAATAGATGGATAATAACACTCAGTAAAACTAAAGGCCAACCATCTAAAAAAGAAATGGAAGTTAACTTAAAAAAAGATTTAATAGAAGATGTAAAAAATTCTTCAATTTATAAAAATATTTTAGAAAAATTTCCAGATGCTGAACTGATTGATGTTAAAGCTAATGAGAAAGAAAATTAAAATGAATGATTTTACAAAGATTTTAGATAAGGCTAAAGAATTAGAATCTAAAATGAAAGAGAGTCAGAAAAAAATTAAAAATATTCAAGTTGAGGGAACATCAGGTTCTAACTCTGTAAACATTACATTAAATGGTGAAAACGAAATGATTAAAATTAATTTATCAGATGAAGTAATGAAAGAAGACAAGGTGATAATAGAAGACTTAATAGTAGCAGCCCATAATAATGCAAAATCTGAGTTAAAATCTAAAACATCTGAGGAAATTTCAAAGTCTACTAGTGGATTTGGCATTCCTGGTTTTAAATGGCCACTTTAATTAGATGCAAAATATTAATGAAATAGAAGAGTTAATCAAATTAATTGCTAAACTCCCAGGACTAGGTCCAAAATCTGCAAAAAGAATTGTATTAAAACTTATTAATAATAGGGATGAGTTGGTTAAGCCAATGGCTAATATTCTAGCTCAAGTATATAAAAATGTTATTAGATGCCAGTCTTGTGGTGCTTTAAAATCTAATTCTTTAGGCTGTAATAACTGTGAAAATACAAAAGAAAAATATAATAAAATATGTGTTGTTGAAGATATTGCAGACCAGTGGTCTATAGAAAATTCAAATATTTATAAAGGGTACTTCCATATTCTTGGTGGAACAATTGCATCTCTTGGTCAAAGAAAAGAAGATCTTTTAATTAATTCATTAGTTGAAAGAGTTATTAGAGAAAATATTGAAGAAGTAATATTAGCAACAAGTGCAACTGTCGAAGGTCAAACTACAGCCTACTATATTCAGGACAGTCTTAAAAAAACGAGTGCAAAAATTACAAAACTTGCACAAGGCTTACCTGTGGGAGGTGAAATAGAAAGTTTAGATGATGGAACTTTATATTCAGCTTTTAAAAATAGATCTGGAATGAAAACTAATTCTGAGTAGATTTCTTTAATAATCGATTTAGATGTAATAATGGTTCTGTATAACCAGAGGGTTGATCTTTACCTTTAAAGATCAAATCACAAGCTGTTTTAAAAGCAATCGATTGGTCAAAATTTTCTGACATCATCTCGTAACTTCCCCTTCCAGAACGAGTGTATGCACCATCATTTTTATTTTGATCATCAACAATTTTTGCCATTTTTTTCATTACTTCCATCACTTGTAATTTTGTACAAATACCATGATGTATCCAATTAGCAATATGTTGAGAGGAAATTCTTAAAGTGGCTCTATCTTCCATTAAACCAACATTATTAATGTCAGGTACTTTCGAACAGCCAACTCCATGATCTATCCATCTTACAACATACCCTAAAAGAGTTTGTGCAGAATTGGAAATTTCAGAATTAATTTCACTCATCGACCAGTTTGCCCTATCTGCATATGGAATTGTTAACAAATCATCAAGTTTTGCAGATTCTCTTTTTTGAATTTCTTTTTGTTTCTCAAAAATATTTATTTCATGATAATGAAGAGCATGAAGGGCTGCCGCTGTAGGTGAGGGAACCCAAGCACAATTTGCACCAGCTACCAAATGACCAGTTTTTTGTTCCATCATATCTTTCATTTTGTCAGGCATAGCCCACATTCCTTTACCAATCTGCGCTTTACCTGAGAAGCCACACTGTAGACCGATATCAACATTATTATTTTCATATGCACCAATCCATTTAGAAGACTTCATGTCTCCTTTTTTAATCATGGGACCAGCCTCCATTGAAGTATGCATTTCATCACCAGTTCTGTCTAGGAATCCTGTATTAATAAAAAATACTCTATTTTCAAGTGTTCTAATGCACTCTTTTAGGTTTGAAGAAGTTCTTCTTTCTTCATCCATAATACCAATTTTACAAGTATTTTTTTCTAATTCTAAAATTTCTTCAACTTTAGTAAAAATTAAATCAGTAAACAAAGTTTCATCAGGACCGTGCATTTTTGGTTTAACGATATAAATGGAGCCACTTCTTGAGTTTCCTTTTCTATTAATATCATGAAGACAAGCCGCTGAAGTTATAAAAGCGTCCATAATTCCTTCTGGTATTTCAGAGCCATCTTTTAAAAGAATTGCAGAATTAGTCATAAGGTGTCCAACATTTCTTATTAGTAATAAACTTCTTCCGTGCAACTTTAATCCTTTCCCATCTTTAGAAATATAGCTTCTGTCAGGATTTAACTTACGCTCATAAGTTTTTCCATTTTTTTCAAATGTTGATTTTAAATCGCCCTTCATTAACCCTAGCCAATTACGGTAACAAATAATTTTGTCATCAGCATCAACTGCAGCAACACTATCCTCATTATCACAAATAGTTGAAACTGCTGCTTCAACAATGATGTCACTAATTTTAGCAGAATCTTGTTGGGCACTAAAAGCATTTGGGTCTATAATTATTTCTATATGAAGATTGTTATTTTTAAGAATTATTGCAGAGGGATCATTAGCCTCCCCTCTATGACCAATAAATTTATCTTTATTTTTTAGTGATGTCTCAATGTCATCTTTTAATATAATTAGAGAACCATTGTTAATTTTAAACCCTGTAATATTAAGCCATTCTAAATTTTCTAAAGGGAAATTTTTTTTTAAAAAGTCTCTTCCATATTTTATAACCATCTCACCCCTTAAAGGATCATATTTCTGATAAGTGCTATCTTTAGATTGCTCAATTATATCTGTACCATATAAACTATCGTATAAACTCATCCATCTTGCATTAGCAGCATTCAGTGCATACCTTTCATTCATGATTGGAACCACTAATTGTGGTCCAGCAATACTGGTTATTTCTTCATCAACATTATTTGTTTTGATTTTAAAATCAGGACCTACTTCTTTTAGATAGTTGATTTCTTTTAAAAATTTTTTATATTCTTCTAGATTGATTTCATTGCCTTTTTTTGCAATGTGCCATGCATCTATTTTTTTTTGTAAATTTTCTCTTATTGTTAATAGGTTTTTATTTTTTGGAGCTAACTCATGAACCACTCTGTTAAAACCATCCCAGAATTTTTCTGAAGAAATATTTGTATCTTTTAACAACTCTTCATTAACGAAGTTAAGTAATTTATTAGAAACTGATAGATTGTGTATTTTTGTATATTGTTCTTTCATAGCACCCATTTTACCCCATCTGTATGTTTGCCTGAGAGTTTTGCTCCATCGGCGAGATTAGATCTCTTTCCAGAGTGTTATGTTTATTATTGGTCCTTTTGCCTGAGAGTTTCCGGGGTGGTTGCTCCTTCGGCGCTAATATATTTAGTCTCTCCCAATATAGAAGAACACTACTTGTTAATATAATTAAGTCAAATATTAATTATTTAAAACATTTTATTGCCTTTTTTGTTAATTAATTAATAATTAAAATTATTCTTATGAAAAATTATTTAAATTTTGAAACTGATATTAAAAATCTAGAAGCCGAAATAGAAAAACTAAAAGATCCATATAATCAAGGTGGACTTTCAGAGGTAGATACAAAAAGAATTTCAGAATCTCAAGAAGAGATAGATAGGAAATTACAAGAAATTTATTCTAATCTTGATCCATGGCAAACAACCTTAGTTGCGAGGCATGAAAATAGGCCTAAAGCCAAGTTTTTTATAGATAATTTATTTGAAGATTTTATCCCATTATCTGGAGATAGATTTTATGGGGAAGACAAATCTGTTCTAGCTGGATTTGCTAAATTCAATGAAAAATCAGTTTTGGTTATAGGCCAAGAAAAAGGTGACAGCCTTGAAACTAGAATTGAAAGAAATTTTGGAATGATGAGACCTGAGGGTTATAGAAAAACTATTAGATTAATGAAGCTAGCAAATAAATTTAATATTCCAATAATTTCTTTAATAGATACTCCGGGTGCGTATCCAGGTGTAGGAGCTGAGGAAAGAGGGCAGGCCGAAGCAATTGCAAAATCAATAGAATGCTGCATGTCGTTAAGTGTACCAACATTTGCAATCGTTATTGGAGAAGGTGGATCAGGAGGAGCAATAGCATTAGCCTCATCTAACAAAGTTATAATGTTAGAAAATGCAATCTATTCAGTTATATCCCCAGAGGGATGTGCAACTATTTTATGGAGAGACCCTAAAAGAACACTTGATGCAGCAAAAGCAATGAAACTATCCTCAAAAGACCTTTTGGAATTAAAGATAATTGATGAAATTATTCCAGAGCCAGTTGGAGGAGCACACAGAGATAGAGATTTAATTTTAGACAATGTAAGAAAATCTATTGAAAGTAACTTAAATGAATTCTTAAATATGAGTGGAGATGAAGTTTTAAACCATAGAAAAAATAAATTTTTGACCATTGGAAGATCAAAAGGATTTATTAGTCAGTTAGATGACTTGAGTGCATTAAGTATGAAGAGAAATAAAGTCAATATACTTATCAAAAACTTCTTTAAATCAAAAATAAATTTAGGAATTTCTTTTTTGACACTAGTTTTGTTGGGCTACTTAATATTTTCATTATAAAGCTCCACAACAGTGTTTAAATTTTTTACCTGAGCCACAAAAACATGGCTCATTTCTTCTCATTTTTTTTCCAACATATTTTGGATCTATTACCACAGGTTTAATATTTTCTTCTTGCTGAACAGGCTCCTGAACAACCCTTAAATTTATTAAAATTGTTACAAAATCAATTTTTAATTTATTTAATAAGTTTTCAAAAAGATGAAAAGCCTCTTTTTTGTATTCAACTAATGGGTCTCTCTGACCATAAGACCTAAGTCCTATAACCTGTCTTAATTGCTCAAGATATTGAATGTGTGACTTCCAATTTAAATCAATACATTGAAGAAAAATTTTTTTTTCAATCTCTTTTGCCCTGTCTTCATTCATCAGCTTAATTCTTTCACTTCTTGATTCTAAAAATTTAGAATTAATTTTGTCTTTAAAATCTTGATCTTTTAGATTAGTTAAATTTTCAAACTCATTATCATCGATACTTTTTCCAAGTAAAATTTTTAATTGGTTATTAAATTCATTGTTCTTAATTTTTGATAATTTTTGAGCTTTTAAAATAATTAAATGATCTGTAATTTCTGACAAAAATTCATCTGAATAATCAAAAACTTTTTCACTGTTCATCACATTATTCCTTTGAGAAAATATTACATGTCTTTGATCATTTAAAACATCGTCAAATTTAAGTAAATTCTTTCTAATGTCAAAATTTCTAGCTTCAACTTTTTGTTGTGCCCTTTCAAGCGCTTTATTAATCCAGGGATGATCAATACTCTCACCATCTTTTAAGCCAAGCTTTTGCAAGATGTTATTCATAGACTCTGAGCCAAAAATTCTCATCAAATCATCCTCTAAACTAACATAAAAAATTGAACTTCCTTCATCACCTTGCCGTCCAGCTCGTCCTCTTGCTTGGTTATCAACTCTCCGAGACTCCATTCTTTCAGTGCCAATTACATACAAGCCACCTAATGATTTTATTTTGCTCTTATTTGCTGAAAGTTCTTCATCAGGTTGACTTCCCCTTTTCCCACCCAGTTGAATATCAACTCCTCTTCCTGAAATACTCGTAGTAATTATAACTGAGTTCAATCTTCCTGCATTTGCTATAATTTCAGCTTCATTTTCATGATTTTTTGCATTTAAAACAACATGTTTTATTTTTTTATCATTTAGTAATTTTGAATAAATTTCAGATTTATTAATGCTTGAGGTAAAAACTAAAATTGGCTGTCCATGTTTGTGGCATTCGATAACTTTTTCAATAATAGCTTTATTTTTTTCTACTTCAGTTCTAAAAATTTGATCATTCCAGTCTTTTCTGATCATCTTTTTGTTAGTAGGAATAATGACAACAATTAAATTATATATTTCATAAAATTCTTGAGACTCAGTTGCAGCAGTTCCCGTACATCCAGAAATTTTATCATAAAGTTTGAAATAATTTTGATATGTTATGGATGCAAGAGTTTGGTTTTCAGCCTGTACGTCTATTCTTTCTTTTGCTTCAAGAGCTTGATGAAGTCCGTCTCCAAATCTTCTTCCTTCCAATATTCTTCCAGTAAGTTCATCAATAATTTTTAACGTTCCATCTTTGACTATGTAGTCTTTTCCTTTTTCAAATAAATGATGAGCTCTTAAAGATTGATTAACATGATGAACCAAGCTCAAGTTTTCAGGGTCATAAAAATTATTATTTTTTAAAATTCCTGCACTAGAAAATATCTCTTCGACATTATTTATTCCATCATTTGTAAGTAAAATATTTTTATCTTTTTCATCAATTTCATAATGTTTAGGCATTAGTTTCTTAATTAATTTGTCGATTGAAAGATACTGTTCTGTTTTATCTTCAGCCGCTCCAGAAATCACCAATGGAGTTCTAGCCTCATCAATCAAACAAGAATCTATTTCATCTACAATAGTGTAAACATGCTCTCTTTGGACCATTTGTTCTTTAGAGAGCTTCATATTATCCCTTAGATAGTCAAATCCTAACTCACTGTTAGTTGCATATGTAATATCAAAATTATAATTTTTTTTTCTCTCGTAATCATCTTGATCATTATTTATATAACCAGAGGTTAATCCTAAGAATTTGTAAATTTCCCCCATTTCTTGTGAATCTCTTTTTGCTAGATAGTCATTAACAGTAACAATGTGAACTCCTTTACCACCTAATGCATTTAGGTATGCTGCAAGACTTATGGTAAGAGTTTTACCTTCACCAGTTCTCATTTCTGCAATTTTTCCCTCATGAAGAACAACGCCACCTATTATTTGAACATCATAATGTCTTTCATTTCTAGTTCTCTTTGATGCCTCTCTTACGAGTGCAAAAGCTTCTGGCAATATATCTTCAATACTTTTGCCTTCATTAAGTTTTTTCTTAAGTTCGCTTGTCTTTTTAGGAAACTCCTCATCAGAAATCTCTTTAATTATAGCTTCATGAGAATTAACTCTTTCAACAATTTTAGCTACTCGATCAAGCTCTTTTTGATTGCTTGATTTAATGAATCTTGAAAGGAAATTTAAAGGATTAAGCATATAATATTTTTTGATATATAATTAATTATAACTTTTAATATAAGTATTAAATAAATATTTTAAATAAATGCGATTAAACATTAAAAACTTTATAAACACGCAAGGTTTCAGCTCTAAAATGAAAGAGTTTCAAGATCTGGAGCACATAGATGGAGTCTCTATATCTACTGTTAGTGCAAACTTATATAGCAAGTCAAGAGATGACTTGGTTATGTTCTATTTCAGAGATGGGGCAAACCACGCCTCTGTTTATACACAATCAAAAATAGTTTCAGAAAACATAAAGTGGAACTTGAATATAAAAAGTAAAAAAGTAAAATCTCTTATAGTTAATACTAGAAATGCTAATGCCTTCACAGGCGCGGATGGTTATAAAGGTTTAAAAGAAATTGCAAAAGAAGTATCCATCCAATTATCTGAAAAACAAAAAAAAGATGAAGATTATCCAAAAAAAATATCTGATAATGAAATTCTTTTTGGATGTACAGGAACAATAGGTGAAAAGTATCCAACTGAAAAAATAAAAAAAATTATACCAGAGTTAATTAAAAAAATTAAGTATGTCCAAAGTAAGCCCATCTGGATGAAAGCTGCACTAGGTATTATGACAACTGATTTAAAACCAAAGCTTGCAATGGAAGAGTGTAAAATTGGAAATACAAAAGTAAAAATTTATGGAATAGCAAAAGGTTCAGGAATGATTTTTCCAAATATGGCAACCACATTGGGTTATATTTTTACAGATGCAGACCTTTCAAATGATATCTTAAGTAAGTTGCTTAAAAAAAATATTGATACAACTTTTAATGCAATAACTTGTGATGGAGACACAAGCACAAATGATATGGTGTCAATTTTTTCCACAGCTAAAGTAAAAAACCCAAATATAAAACATATCAACGACAAGAAGATAATTAGTTTTGATAAAGCTTTACACTCTGTATTATTAAACTTATCAAAAAGAATAGTTGCAGACGGTGAGGGGGCTAGTAAATTTATAACAGTTAATATTGTTAAATCAAAAAATGATAAAGATGCTAAAAAAATTGCATTTTCTATTGCAAATTCAAATCTTGTTAAAACAGCCATCGCAGGTGAAGACCCAAATTGGGGAAGAATTATAATGGCTATTGGTAAATCTAACGTTGATATAGATTTAAAAAAACTATCAGTTCAATTTGGTAAAATAAAAATTATAGAAAAAGGAGAAATTGTAAAAAATTATAAAGAGAGTGATGTTGCAATTTACATGAAGAGCCAATCAATAGATATTTCGATAAATCTTAATATGGGTTTAAAAAACTTTACTGCTTACACTATGGACTTGACAAAAAAATATATAGAGATCAATGCTGATTATAGAAGTTAATTTGATATTGAATTAAGTACATTAATCATTAAATGTAATATATGATCAAATACAGACTTATTTGTAAAGATTGTGAAACTATCTTTGATAGTTGGTTTTCTTCCTCTAAAGAATATGAGAGATTAAAAAAAAAAAATTTTGTTAACTGCCATATCTGTAATTCATTAAGTGTAGAAAAAACCTTAATGTCACCAAATGTATTTATGTCAAAGAATGTTCCTAAGATTAATAGCCAAATTAAAAAATATACAAAAACAAAGAAAGTAATCTTAGATTATCAACAATTTATTAAAAAAAATTTTGATTATGTTGGTGAAAATTTTGCTTATGAAGCAAGATCTCTTCATTATAAAAATAAAAAAGCTTCGAAAGGAATTTATGGCACCACAACAAAAGAGGATCTTAAAGAACTAAAAGAAGAAGGTATAGAGGCAGAAACAATGCCCTGGATAAAAGATAATACAAATTAATTTTTTTTTAATTGAACAATATAGTTAACAGAGGTGTCATCACTAACCTTCCAACTATCATCCAATATATCGAACTTCATACCATCTAATTTTTTTAAAGATAAACCGTTTTTTTTTGAAATCCTTATTAAATCATTAGGCTTCACAAATTTTTCCCAGTCATGAGTTCCTATAGGTAACCATTTTAAAATATACTCAGCTCCTATGATTGCAAACGCATATGACTTTAGGGTTCTATTTAAAGTTGCCACAAACATTACTCCATTTTTTTTTAAGAGTTTTGCACTCGCTTCAATAAAAAAATCTATATTCTCAACATGTTCAACTATTTCCATATTTAAAATTACATCAAATTTTATGTTAGTTTTTAATTTTTCTGGTGATGCAACTTTATAGTTTATTTTAAGCTTTTTTTCTTTTGCATGAAATTTTGCAACTTCAATATTTTTTAATGAAGCATCTATTCCAACTACATTAGCACCCAACCTACACATTGGCTCAGATAATAAGCCTCCACCACAACCAATATCTAGTAAGTGAATTTTCTTTAGTGGCTTTTTTGAGTGCTTAATTTTGAAATCTTTAATTATATTTTCTTTTATATACTTAATTCTTATAGGATTAAAATTATGTAGAGGTTTAAATTTGCCGTTAGGATCCCACCATTCTTCAGCAATTTTAGAAAATTTTTCTATTTCTTTTTTATTTATCGAATTCATAATAGATGACTTGTGGACATAACAATTAAGATGTATTTTATCAATATTAATTAAACAAAATT
>Ga0075445_10001729_pt1 | contig 11052 bp, 9 predicted proteins | sample CoawatmetaG02DNA_FD_72350 | JGI IMG/M metagenome (GOLD analysis project Ga0075445, IMG submission 72350) | Marine microbial communities from the West Antarctic Peninsula - Coastal water metaG029-DNA | ecosystem: Environmental > Aquatic > Marine > Coastal | place: Atlantic Ocean: West Antarctic...
TTAATAATGCTTTCAGGTGGGAACGTTGACGAAGAAACCTTTAACAACTGCTTAAGCCAGGCTCAAAAACCTTTATAACAAACTCTTTCTTATTTGCTCTCTTGCAGATTTGAGGAACTCCCCTCATCAGCGATTGCCCAAAATCAACCGAAGATATTCAGGATAATAATAAAAGAAATTTAGTCATTCCCTTTATCTGGGGCAGCGTCATGAGAGATATCAGGCGCCATTATTCCAGCGGTCATATACTGTGCTGGATCCATGGTTTCACTCTTCTCAAGATAAACAGACGAAGATGGATACGCAAACTCTGAATTATTAGATCGAACAATTTTAATAATCTCAAAAATTAGGTTTTGCTTAATTTTTGAAAAGTCTGTAAATCCAACTGGGTCCGTGTAACAAAGCACTCTCACATCAATAGAGCTTGCTGCAAGCTCCTCCGTTCTGGCAAAGGATTCTTGACCAGAATTAACAGTGAAATCATCTGACGATGCTAAAAACTGAGTAATCTCATCACAAATTTTTGCTAATTCCTCTTGAGTGGTTGAATAAACCAAATTAATAACCCAACTGATACGTCTATACTCCATGTTGCCATGGTTGATGACTTTTACATCAGATAAATCTTTGTTGGGGACGAGCATTGGCGAGGTATCGAACATTCTAATAAGCGTTGATCTAAAACCAATATCCTCAACCATCCCATGCAATTCGCCGGCAACCTCAATTCGATCTCCAGGCTGAAATCTATTTTCACCGATAATTAAAAGCCCGGAAATTAGATTTTTAAATAGGTCTTGTGCGCCTAGCGCCACAGCAACTGAGAAAAGTCCAAGACCTGCAATTAAAGGGCCAATCTGAATGCCAAAAATATCAAAAATAATGCCGATCCCGATCACCCAGACAATAATTCTTGCTGCTCTTTCCAGCCAAACAGTCATAGATTTTGTAAGTAGGGCTGAGGATGTAAATGCCTGGAAGATTGGGCTGATGCTATTAGCCAAAGAAGAGAAGATGGTAAAAGCCACCAAAGCTTTAATAATATTAGTGGCAAATAGGTCGGCATCTCCAGACAAAGGAAGGTAGACGGCAATAAAGTACAAGGAAATAGTGATGGGAATATATCCCAGTGGTTTTTTTAAAGACTCCAGCAAAACATCATCAATCTTTGATTCTGTTTTGTCTGCAATTGCTCCTAAAAATGAGAGCACTCTCCCAACAAAAAAAGCTCTACTAATTGCACCTACTATAAAAATAAAGAATGAGACTATGATCTCTGTCATGCCGATACCCATAAAGCCTTGGGTCCATACGTTGTTAATGATTTCTGTTAACCCTTCCATAAGTTACTCAGATCATATGAAAATTTTGTAGACAAGCCCTCATCGGACTTTTCAGCAGAGACCAGGGGACTGGAGTCATGAAAGATAGAATATTGCATGGTAATTATTAAATTTGTATTTACATTAAAGTTTAGCCCTAAAATCATACTTGCTTTGTAATCATTCTCAAAGCTATCAATGTTTGGTTGAAAATAAATAGTAGTATTAAAGTCTACATTTTCAGCAACATTAATCCTATTATGAAAGTAAGAGCTTAGGCGTTCAGTTGATGACTTATTCCCAACAATATCTTCTTCCTTTTCATGAATCACACCTAAACCTAATCGGCCATTATCAGATAACTTTAATCTGAGGCCGCCACCCAAAATTGCTCTTTCCTTGTAGTTTCTAAAGGGATTTTCACTGAATTGAGTAAAAAATTCCCAGCTAACTTTATCCCCCCCTAGCCATATATATCTTGCATGTAAAAACCTGGACTTATCTATGATTTTATTATTTGACTGTCTTTTGCTGTCTTGAAAAATAATAAAGGATTCATTTTGCTCTGAATTTAAATCAAGTCTAAGCTGCACAGAATAAAAGTCTCGATCTCTATTCCCTCTTGCACCATCAATATTCAATGCAGCACTAGAAAAGAATCCCACCTCTCCATCTCTGCGCATTTCTTCAATGTTCACTATTGCCTGAGCTTTAAGTGCAAGGGAGAAAAAATTGGATGCAATAAAACACATCAAGAAAAATTTAACCTTCATCTGCTGTTTATTTATAAAGTAATTAAGGTGAATGATTATATATTGAGTGACTTAAATGTATTGCTTTTCCTGCCTGGTAGAAAATGATTATTAGTCTTCACTATGGGTAATAATTTGTTAGGATGAATGGTGATTAGTAAGCAAAAGGGATAAAAAATTTATGTCAGATCAAGCTTTGTTGGGTACCGCATTGGTTGTTCTTATGGGATTTCTAATATGGGGTAAATGGCGATATGACGCAGTAACACTTCTGTGCTTGGCGGCCTTAGTTCTTCTCGGTATTGTGCCTGCTGAGAATGCATTCACAGGCTTTGGTCACCCTGCGGTAATCACCGTAGCTTTAGTGCTGTTGATCAGTCGTGGGTTACAGGAAGCAGGAATGGTCAGTCTGGCAGGAAATCTAATCTCAAGACTCACTTTGGGAGAAAACCAATATCTCATTCTCATCATGGTCATTGCTGCTTTTTTATCCTCCTTTATGAACAACATTGGCGCTATGGCATTACTTCTTCCTATAACCCTATCTGTGTGTCAAAAAATGGAATGGAACCCATCGAAGTTCTTAATGCCCTTGGCTTTTGCGAGTATTTTAGGAGGCATGAACACAGTTATTGGAACTCCACCCAATATTATCATTGCCCAATACAGACAAGAATATACAGGCACGACCTTTAGTTTCTTTGATTTTTCATTAGTTGGATTAGCTGTAAGTATTGTGGGGATTTTATTCATCGCTCTCATTGGTTACAAATTGGTGGTGGTCAGGGAAAATACATCCAATACGACCCGTCTCATTGATTTAAAAAACTACTTATTTGAAGTTACGGTCAAAGAAGACAGTAAGGCTATTGGCTTAAGGCTTTCAGAAATTAAAAAAATCTCTGGTCCAGAAACGGATGTGCTGGGAATAGTTAATGAATCAGGTGCTGTAACAAGTGTGTCCATGGCAACAAAAATTCAGTCCGGCCAGATCTTGGTTATTAAAACTTCGCCTGATGATATTTCCTCTATTCAAGAAGCTCTTGGATTTGAAATTGCAGAAAATCTCAACACCATTCAAGAATCCGATTTGGATGAAATTGAGGTCATGGTGACTGCTGGCTCAAGATTGATTGGTCGCAAACATGAATTCTTAAAAAGACTGGCCTCAGAAGATCTAGCCTTGCTTGGATTGTGGAGGCAAGGAGCCAAATTTAGGACAAGACTAGCAAGAGAGGCATTTAAAGTTGGGGATGTCTTGCTTCTGGGTGTTCGCACTCTTGATGACGAGGGTGTAAAAGAGCGCATTAAGCATCTAGGCTTAATGCCTCTAATGGAAAGAGAATTGCAAACAATTCCTAGTAGGAGTCGTTTAATAAAAAGCTTACTTTTTTTTGGCACAGCCATCGCCTTAACAGCCTTTAATGTTATGAACATTGTCGTTGCGTTCTTGTTATGTGTCCTTGCTTTTATTTCTATCAAGGTTCTCAACGGTAACTTATACAGGAATATCGAGTGGCCAGTGGTTGTTATGCTCGCAGCGATGATTCCAGTCGGTCAGGCATTAGAAACATCTGGAATTTCTCTGGGCATAGCAAACTTCATTTCTACCACCACCGAAGGCATGGCCCTGCCTTGGTTAATACTAATGATCTTGGTCATCACCATGTTTGTATCAGACATTGTCAATAATGCCGCCACAGCGGTCATCATGGCACCCATTGCTGCAAATCTAGCAATTGGATTAGGTCAACCTGTGGACCCTTTCCTGATGGCGGTCGCTGTGGGTGCCAGTTGCGCCTTCTTGTCGCCCATAGGTCATCAATGCAACACTTTGGTTATGGCCCCTGGAAACTATAAATTTGGAGATTATTGGCGTCTTGGATTACCGCTTGAATGTGTAATTGTCGCTATTTCCATTCCAATGATTTTATTCGTATGGACTTAAGAGATTTTATTTAGCCCCAAAGAGACTGGCAGAACTTAAGAAGAAAATCTTATACTCTTAGCTCAGCGATCATTCTGATGTGTTCAGGAGTTGTGGAGCAGCACCCCCCTATTACCTTGCAACCCATGGCCATCCATTCTTTAGCAAAGTTTGCGTATTCAACTGGAGTAATCGGAATTGCATGATTGTGATGAACATCATGAATGTTCTCAAAATATTTTAGCTGTTCTTTTTCCATAGAGTTCACTGAAGAATTGGCAAAGACGCCAGTATTCGGAACACAGGACTGTAGAATGTTGAGCGACTCAGTGGTGAGATCAGCATGCCCACAATTAATCAGCTGGCAATCTAAGTTGTATTTAGAGATCGTCATGGCTGCAGTCTTTAAGTTTTCTTGTGAAGGCAAGATTGATGGGTCTAGTCCGCGGGTAGTCCAGCTCAACCAGACTTTTTGAAAATGTGTGGATGCAATTTTTGCAGCAATATCTGCTTCGTGAATTGATGCCATTGTTTCACATAAAATGATGTCCACCCTGCCCTCATACACTGCAGCTAGGGCTTCGTAAAAATCAACCAGCTGTTCACTTGATGGCGTTAAATCTGATCTAAAAGAAACATTTATTGGAGGGAAGGTACCAGCTATAAGAATTTTTTTGTTGCTGCTCTTCACAGCATCTTCAGCTAAGCTAAGAGCTATTTCAGTTAAAGCAAGAAAATCAAGGTCATGATCTTCGGTCTTCCAAATCAGCGGGGTAGCAGCGTAATTACTGGTTGTTATGACGTTGCACCCTGCTTCAATATTGTCTTTGTGAATGTCTAAGATTAGTTGCGGATCGTCAACCAAAGCTTGAGCAGACCAAGTAGAGCTTTTAAAGTCAGACAAGGCAAATCCCCTTGCTTTTAGTTGAGTGCCAAGCCCACAATCTAAGATATAAAAATTATCCAATACTAGCTCCTATTTTGGACAAGCATATTCGCTATTTGATAATTTATCTACAGAAACTTACTCACGTGACAGAGGTTATTAATTCGCTTAATGCATTGGGGTTTTCAAAGAATGGAAAATGCCCGACTTCATCCATTGTATGAATTTTACAAGATGAAAGATTGGCAAAATTAGCTACCTCTTTTAAATTCACCAATTTATCTTTACCACCTAAAATGAGTGATATCGGCAACTTCAAGCTTTGCAAATCTTCAGGAGTTAACTCAAAATTATTGCAAGCCTCTAAGTCATCAAACATGATCAAGGCTTCTTGTTGGGGAAAGCTATTCTTCATCCCAATTAGCTTTTTATAAAGACCAAATTTAATAATAAAATCTGCAGCATAACCATTGCCTGCTTTAGCTTTATCAAGCAAAGCATCGGATACTCTGATGGGATAGATGCTATTCAGTAAGATCAATGATTTGGCTGAAAAGCCATGGTTAATAAGCATATCCAAGGCAATGATGCCGCCCATGCTATGGCCACAAAGAACTACATTTTTGAGATTAGATTGCTGCAAAGCCTCAACCAAAAACTTACTGTAGGATTGAATTTCATTAAATGAGGAGCCCTGACTCTTCCCATGCCCAGACAAATCAATGACCAAAGGTTTGTTATATTCTGCTTCGGATAATTTTAAGGCTCTGATGAATCTATGATCCATGCCAGCCCCTGGTATAAAGAGTATGGATATTTTATCTTCATCAATTGATTCAAAATTATGAAAATATGTTTTGAAGTTAGTCATTGGCTTGTAAATATCTCACTCTATGGTTATGTATTGCTAGCATCAAAACTAATCTCCTCATAAAGTTGGTAGACCCGAATGGACTCGAACCATCGACCTCCGCAATGTCAATGCGGCGCTCTAACCAAAACTGAGCTACGGGTCTATAAAATATTCAAACATTATACAGTCAGATTCTTCGGAAGATAAGCGGACAATTAAGGATTAAGAAATTGTAATTACAACCGGTCTTTAGAACGCTGCAATAAAAACTCTTTTGTTTCTATGATAATTTTTTTAGATTCAGCTGATTGATCTTTTTCCAGTAATTTATCAGTCTCTAAAAGAGTTTTCTCAAGCGAGCCCCATGGGCCCTCTTCATCCAAACGCTGATCAATGAGGGACTGATATCTGCCGACCATGTCTTCAGGTGCGTCTTGCGGATACATCTGGCAAACCAATCGTTCAGCAAATAGTCTGTGACGTTCGTCTGAAATATTTCTGGTAATTTTAATTCTCTCCTCAGCGGAGTCAATTCGATGAAAGTCGGCCATTAGGTTTTTATCTTGGGGAGATGGAAATCCACCTGCATAAATCATTTGCTCTATGTGCTCATAGTCATTGTTCCAATTATCAATCTTGTCTGCCATCGCCTGACTCACAAGGTTTTGAAATTCAACGTTGGCTCTGACCTTGTTTGCTCTCTCTGTCAAAGTTTCAAAATCAACCGTGAAGGTGCTCTTGTCATCAATCATGGCACTTGGGCAAATGGGAATGGTCTTGTTAATGCCATATTTTTTAAATGGTCCTGAGCGTCCTGGTTTTTGGACCATGGAATAAATTTCTTGGGTATCGAGTTCAAAATACTCCTGCGGATCTAAGCTTAAATCCAAGAACATAACATCGTTAGGTGCCTTGCTCCCACATGGAACAACAGGGTGTCTAAAGATCTCACGTCTAAAGACCTCTCCTAAGCCTAAAAATCCTGGTTGTTGCATCGCAGCTTGGACTCCAGGTTTTGTGGAGATGCTTAGAAAGAAATCAACCAATTCTGGCTTGCGAGAGTTAATAATCTCCAAAAGACCAATCATCAGCTTGCAATCAGCAATGGCATCATGAGCATCGCCGATTTCTATGCCATTCGCCTCAGCGATATCTGCTTGCTTTAGGCTCACAGCTGGGCCTCCATCGTGCAATGGAATCTCAATAGCATGAGGTGCAAAGGCAGCAATGTTATGCATCATTAAAAAAAGATCCAATCTGCCATTGCCATTGGTGTTAGTGAGGTAGGATTCAAATAGATTCCAATAAAACTGTCTGCGAATCAGTTCTTCGTCATACGCCATACCATTAAAGGTAATGAAAGTGGCTGGCTCATCTATGGTCCATTGACGCCACTGACGATTTAGATCCCTCATCATTTCGTAATGAGAAACATTGGATTGGAACAAACTTGTTTTTTTGTTTGTTACCATCGCCATCGGGTGAGGAATAGCCCAAGGCAAAGGTGCGCATGAAAGATTTTGCTCTTCTAAAACTTCTAAAGTACGATTGGACTGAATGGAACCGCATTGAAGGATTTGGCTAAAATCCTTCAAGAGTCCTGTAGTTTCTGTGTCGTAAAAAATTAGGTTAGGGCTTGTCACTGATTAGCTTGGATATTTCCCAAGCTCATGCCTTGCAACAGTTCTTCTGTGGACCTCATCTGGACCATCAGCTAGACGCAATGTTCTCATTCCAGCATAGAACCTTGCCAATGGGAATACTTGAGAAACACCGGCTCCTCCATGCATCTGAATAGCTCTATCAATAACATCACAAACGATATTAGGGACAATTACTTTAATCTGAGCGATCTCACTTGCGGCACCTTTATTGCCTACTGTGTCCATCATATGAGCTGCTTGGAGGGTTAAAAGCCTTGCCATGTTTAATTCAATTCTTGAATTTGCAATGATGTCCATGTTGCCACCTAGCTGAGAAAGAGGTTTGCCAAAAGCCACTCTGCTTTGAGATCTCTCACACATCATTTGCAAAGCTCTTTCACCAAGTCCAATGGCTCGCATGCAATGATGAATTCTTCCTGGTCCAAGACGACCTTGGGCAATCTCAAAACCTCTGCCTTCACCAAGTATCATATTGCTTTTTGGAACACGCACATTGGTAAATTTAAGATGAGCATGGCCATGCGGCGCATCATCCCAGCCAAAAACTTCCATCATTTTTATGGTTTCTATTCCCTCAGCATCTGTTGGGACCAGAATTTGTGAATGTCTTTTGTGCCTTGGAGAGTCAGGATCTTGGTCTGTAACACACATAAAGATAATAACTTTGCACCTTGGATCTCCTGCTCCAGAGGTCCACCATTTTTCTCCATTAATCACATATTCGTCACCATCTAATACTGCTGTTGCTGCCATGTTGGTTGCATCAGAAGAAGCCACACCAGGTTCTGTCATACCGAAAGCAGATCTTATGTCGCCAGCAAGTAAAGGTTTCAGCCATTGTTCTTTTTGTTCTTCTGAACCATAGCGCTCAAGAACTTCCATATTTCCCGTGTCAGGTGCTGAGCAGTTGAATACTTCAGATGCTATCCCAACCGCGCCCATTTTTTCGGCAAGATGCGCGTATTCAAAATTTGAAAGTCCAGTTCCAAAATCACCCTCATACCCAGGCAAGAAAAAATTCCATAATCCCTCTGCCTTAGCTTTCGCTTTCATATCTTCCATGATTGGGGGAACGCACCATCTTCCACCCTCTTCCATTTGCTCATGATACAAAGCTTCATTTGGTCGAATCTCAGTATCGATAAAATTTGAAACTCTATCTAAAAATGCCTGTGTCTCTGGTCTTAATTCGTTCATTAGATCATCTCCTGTTATTAGTGAGGAATGGGTGATATTATAAGTTCTATGAATGTTGTTTTTTAGTTAAAAAAACTAAACTCACCAGTAAAATAACTCTCCTTAATATGATAACTGTTCAGGAAAATCAAATCTATAGGATTTTGTAAATATGAAAATTAGTTCTTTTGATTTGAATCTCTTTGTGATCATGAATTCCATTTATACAGAGGGCAGTCTAACCAAAGCTGCAGAAGTTGTTGGTATTACTCAGCCTGCGGTTTCAAATGCTTTGGCTCGATTAAGAGAAAAATTTGATGATCAGCTGTTTGTCAGAACTGGCGCTGGCATGATTCCAACCCAAAAGACAGAAAATATTATTCATGACATTCAAAGCGCCTTAAAGCTCATGCAAAAAAGTGTGAACGAGCCTGATGAATTTGATCCAACGACCAGTGAGAGAACTTTTAGAATCTCACTTGGTGATATTAATGAAGGAAGGATTCTTGCAAAATTAATGGAGAAAATTGGTACCAATGCTCCAAAAATTCATATCGAGAGTTATTACATAGCTCGAAAAGATGTGCCTCATGCACTTGCAACCAATGAGCTTAGCTTTGCCATTGATCCATTTATTCCAGATACAAAAGATACCAAGACAGAAAAAGTTTTCACCGATCGTTTTGTTATAGCTCATAGAGCCAATCATCCGCTAACGAAGATTGCAAAACTTGATTTAGAGGAAGTCTTAAAGCTCCGTTATATTAATATATCCAACAGAAAGCGTGGGGCTTCAATTGTTGAAATGGAGCTAGCTAAATTACAGGTGAAGCCCATCATTGCATTGCGCTCACAACATTTTTTAGTCACACCCGAAATTGTTCGCTCAACAGATTTAGTATTACTCTGCGCTCAAACTTTTGCTAAAAAGCATGGTTTAAGTTTTATTGATATACCAATCCCCATTCAGCCACTTGAGCAATATTTGATTTGGCATGCAAGCGATGACAATGATGGCTCTCATATCTGGATGAGAAGGCTTATTGCCGAGGTGTTTGCTGAAATAGAAAGTTCTTAGCCTTTAATGGCTTCACCGTAATACTGGAAAGCTACAATCTTAGGGCCTTTAATATATTTCTTTTGAAGGTCTTTAAATTGAAATCCTGCAGCCAAGATTAAAGCTTCGATATCACGATTTAAATTACACCCACCACCACATTTTTTCCAAGTTGGAGTCAATCGGTTCTGCCATTTTTGAATGTTAGCCTCTGGAGCCAAGCCATGCTCTGTAAAAAACAATGAGCCAGAGGGCTTTAAGAGCCGGTGGCATTCAGCTAAAGCTTTCAGGGGCTCTGGGATGGTGCATAAGCTGTAACCAATCACCACGCAATCAAATGAGGAGGATTCTAAGTCTATGGATTCAGCACTTGATTCTATAAATGAAATTTTTGAATTGTATTGCGACGCTCTTGATTTAGCCATTGCAACGGATGAAACGGCTGGATCCACGCCAATGATTTCCTCTACTCTCTCAAAATTATAATGATCAAAATTTAGTCCTGAACCTATACCAATTTCTAGAATTCTTCCATAAGCCAAGGGAACGATTTGAGACCGTTTATTTTGAAATCCCTCCATGCCACAACAAAAATCTAGCAGTCTAGGTAGGACATAAGTCTCATATAAACTCATGACTGACTCAGATCATGCCCTGCAGTTCCAACCAAACCTCCATCTGAGGGGATCACAGCACCAACGGTATAAGCGCCAGCTCTAGAACACAAAAAGATAACAAGTCCAGCCATGTCCTGAGGGGAACCAATTCTTTTTCTTGGGTTTCTTGACTCTATGAGTGAATAATCATGATTAACCGCAGCTCCAAGCATCATAGATTCATAGGGGCCAGGCGCAATAGCGTTAACAAGGATATTTTCTCCAACCAACCGTTTTGCCTGCACGCGCGTTAGGTGATGTACTGCAGCTTTTGAAGTTCCATAGGCATAACTTTCTAGTGCAGGAACATTTAGCCCATCAATTGAACCAATGTTAATCACCCTTGCAGGGTCTTCTTGCGAAGCCTTCAGACTGAGTAAAGGGGTAAGTTTTTGGGTTAAATAAAAGATGCTTTTAACATTCAGATCCATGACCTTATCCCAGCCCTTTTCAGAGTATTCTGCATAAGGCTCTCCCCATGAGGCTCCTGCATTATTAATCAAAAAATCAATATGCTCTTCTTTCGATTGCATAAACTGAAAAAATTCTTCCATGCCCTCCATGGTACTTAGATCACATGGAACGGGAATGCAGTCTGCGTCATAAATTTCAGATAACTCTTGAGCTTTTTCTATCAGGGCAGCTTCCTTTCTTGCTGTTATATAGACCTTTACACCATTAGCTAAAAGACCTGCAGCTATCATTTCACCGATTCCTCTAGAGCCTCCTGTTACGATTGCTACTTTTCCTGAGACG
>Ga0075445_10001732_pt1 | contig 11044 bp, 7 predicted proteins | sample CoawatmetaG02DNA_FD_72350 | JGI IMG/M metagenome (GOLD analysis project Ga0075445, IMG submission 72350) | Marine microbial communities from the West Antarctic Peninsula - Coastal water metaG029-DNA | ecosystem: Environmental > Aquatic > Marine > Coastal | place: Atlantic Ocean: West Antarctic...
GTGTCCAAGTGCCTTCTTCGTAATCGTCTAGCGCATTAGCCTCTGCGGTATCAGTACCAAATTTAAGTCCATCTGCATCTATTCTCGCAGCGATTGTGCCTGAACCCGATCCACTTCTGAACTGAGTTGCATCAGCGCCATGAGCCCAAAGTTCGATGTTGCCATCAGACTGCAAACTAACAACACCAAGTTCTGAACCATTAGTCATTCGGATGTGTTGATTAGTAGTAGTGATACCTAACGCAGCGGAACTGTGTGGTTCTTGTCCAATCCCGATACCTGTGGTGCCTGTAGTTGTTAATGCACCAGCAATCTTTGCACTTGTTATGGCATCATCTTGTATCTTTGCAGTTGATATGGAATTATCAACAATCTTTGCAGTTGTTACCGTACCATCACTGGGAGTTCCTATATCTAGAACGTCACCAAGTGCCATGATAAAGTCGATACTATCAGTACTTGCGAGTGTAGAAGCGAATACGATTGTCGAACCACTTACTGTGAATGAATCTTGTGGAGCCTGCATGACACCATTCAGAGAAACCAGTAGATGATTTGCACTTGTTGGATAGTATGCACCACTATCTAAAGTCAGATTGTACGTTGCAGTAGCAGACGTTGTAATAGCGTCTAACTTAGAGTATGCACCGACTTCTGGTTGTTTTCCTATAAATGGCATTTAATTATTTCCCATATCTTTTGTAATACTATTTAGTCTGCATCAGCAATGGTTAAATCACCGTCTGCAACTTGTTTTAGAATTTCTGCATAATGTCTGTTATTTGGATCTAATGGAATTCCAAGTACTTCTCCATCGACTTCAACAGTAACAGCTACATTTGCAGTAGATACAACAGTACTACCATCGTCTGCATATGTGTCTCTAGAATTATATTTTGCTGATGTAATATTCATTTTTTATATTCCTTATAGTTCTGCATCAATTTTTAAAGTTGAATTCACAGGGCCCCAGACACCAGCATGGTTATTTGCAAACGCTGTGCCGCCACTAAAACTGGCAATTTGCAACCCAAGGTGACAATTACCAGCACTAAACTGATTTGCAGTTGGAGCTGCGGTTGAGGATGTAAACCCATCATCACTGAAAAATCTGGTAGTTATAGCGTTCATAGTGGGTGATGCTCTTAATGGTACTGCTAAGGGGAATGTTCCATCAACACTGGTTGAACCTTGTCCCTTGCCAGGAAAAGTAAATGCATCAGAACCGCAAACCACCTGTTGGTAATACCTTTGACAAGACGAAAGTTCTTCAGCGAATGATCGGTGTTCGTATACAGTAGCTGTGTCGCCAACTTCTAGTTGAACTCCAGTGAAATAAATGTTATTCGCCCCATTATCTACTGCATTAACTTGATTAGATGTAGCATAATCTGCACCAGTTGTTCTCCACGCATCTTTAGAACCATGTCTATTTGTGCCAGCCATAAGAACCCAAGCGCACCACAATCCTCTGCCATTGTCATTGTTAATTGTACCAGATGCATCGCCTGGAATGGTAATTATTTTCTTTTCCCATGTATCAGCAGAACTGACTGTATATTCTTTAACTTGAATTCTATCTCCATCATCATTCTGTAAAAAGAAACAGTATGTTCCAGTTTTCGAAGATTTAATCCAGAAAGATAGTGTTACAGACTTTGCAGCACTTGTTCCATACTCAAGATGTTGTAAATCTTGAGCTTCTATGTATTGAGCAAATACTAGCAATTCATCAGCAGCAACAGAACTTTCTGCTGTTAGAACATCAATCCTGTATGTGTTAGCGAACCCTGTGGGAGTTCCCCCTACAGTTGATTTTGATATTTCAGCAGTAACCTGTTCATTACTAGTGTAACTCCACATATGAAAACGATCTGGCCCACCATATTCTGGCGAACCAGTTGTTGAAATAGTGAAAGCGCCCCTCTGATTAATCTGGATAGCGCCGTTGGTGATAAGATTTCTTCGTCCAAGGTTTACTGTGTCAGCAATCTTTGCAGTAGTAACAGCACCAGCATTTATCTTTGCAGTTGTAACAGCACTAGCACCAAGTGCTGTTGCGGTAACAGAACCAGCACCAAGTCCGTCTGCAACGACAGCACCTGTAGCAATCTTATCTGCTGTTACAGCATCGTTTGCAATATCTGTTGCAGTAAGAGTTGTGTCGCCATTTAAAAGTTCTGCGATATTTTTTGAATTACTAGCCATTAGAGTTGATACCTCGCCATAAGTTCAGATGCATTGGTTGGTGCAAATGTAAGTGTTAATGTAGCACCACTAATTGAATAGTCTGTTGATGGTTTCAACGCAATACCATTGTAGAAAATGAATGCACTATTTGTTGTTGCGCCACTACTTGATAATGTAAATGCAGTTAAAGAACCATTACCAGTGAATGCATCATACGACCAATCTGGACTTCTACGAACCACTCCACGAATACCAAGATGTTTTGCTTCAATCTCTGCACTAGCGTCTGGAGCAGAAGTGAATGTTAACGTAGTACCACTAATTGAATAGTTATTAGATGCCTTCTGTAGGATACCATCAACAAAAACCAAAACTGAGTTTGCGTTTGGAGGTACTTCTGACAGAGTGAATGCAGTCGTTGAACCGTTTCCTGTAAACACATCATTGGTAAATGACTTTAAGTTTGCTTGAAGTTCTGTTGAACCAACTGAACCAGAGGGCGGTTTCATTTGGAAAGAACCTATACCTCTATGTACAATATAAACTACTGAACTTGCAGCAGGCGCCTCAGAAAGTTTTAAAATCTTTGGTTCACCATCTGCATTCTGTTCAACAGTGAATGCACTTGTTGCTTGTTGGATTACGTTGTTGATTACAACCATTAGGTTTTCATCATTACCGCCTGGCACCGATTGAGTCAAGGCAGTAGAGTTTGCGTGAGTTGTAGAACCTACGGTGATGTTTCCAAAACTAGAAGTAGTAAAGTCCTCCTGATGAAAAGCAGGTGAAACTTGATTATGAAATGGAGTACCGATATACGACATTTATTTCTCCTTTACGATACGTCTTCTAGGATTGATGCAACCACATCAACAGTATTTGCCGAAGCATATACTTGAACCTTGTCATTACCATTTAAAACGACCTTCTGTCCTGACACCACTTTCAAAGAGGAACCAACTGGTAGAGGAGCACTTTTAATAATATGGAATGATGCAGAAGCACTACTATCCCTAATTAAAACTGTAACCTGTACTGCTGAAGTGCCTGTGTTTGAAATGTCAAGTTCGATTAGAATTGAGTTACATGCAGATCCATTGTTTGCTGTATACACATCTGTCGGAGAACCAGCAGTAGTGCTGACACTTGTTGCAAATGCGTTTTTAAAATTATTGGCCATTTATTCTTTTCCTTTAATATCTCTATTATTTATAAGTCTTAACCAAGAGCAACTGCAAGAGCTATACTAAAACCCTCAGTCGCCATAGTTCCACCAACAGCTGGAAATGTTAAGGTCGTTGAGTCAGATGTTAGAGATAATGAACCTGTGCCCGTATGATTGATTATAGAATTATTACCGTCATGGTACATCTGAAGATCATCACCAGCGCCCATTTTAATTCTTGCAGTATTAGCGTTTGTCGAATCACCAAAGTCTAAGACATTTGGGTTCATCAACGTACTGATTGCACTCTCAAGTTGAACAACTGATTCTACAATGTCGGTTACGTTTGTTCCATTTACTGCTGAGGGAAGAGAAGCAATGTCACCGACATCAACAGCAAGTTCGTTGAACTCAACTCTCCATTGTTCAAGGGTAAATGATTCTGGTGTATTACGATCTGCCATTATTCTCTATCCACTAGTTTTAAAAGTAAAGACTTTATTTCATGCATCTCACTCTTTAAGTTATTTATGTCTCTTACTGCATCCCTCATAGTATCTTTTTGTTGATTAACACTTCTAGACCTTTTGATAGCAGCTTCGTATGCATGTATATCCGTGTTTATAATTGCACGAGAATAAGTATCTCGTACAAGTTTAGGATGTTCTTCTACTTTAATATAGTCTGTCATTCTATGTCGCCAATGCAATTGCCCGCAAGTCTTTACAACGAGGGACTTCTGAACTATTTGTACCTTGCATTCTAATCTTAATTGCAAAGGAAATAAACTCACCTACATTATCAACACTATATACACGTTCAATGAAATCATTAGTATTAACAGAGTTGTTCACTGTAGTATCTGGAGAACCATCCGTATTGAAATACTGCCAACCAATTTCATCAAAGTCTGATGCATCATCAGAACGGAGTATCTTAAACATCACTTGCAGTTCAGAACTTTGGAACTTAGCAGCGTCCAAGTAACACTTGATTGAGTTAGCAGGAGTCGCCAACTGAGCCTTACGAGTAATGTAAATACTTTCGTTACTATCACCATCTGGGTCAGTTGGTGGTATATACTCAGTAGTTGGGTAAACAGCAGACGATGAGTCGATGTTATCCAATCTGTTTGAAACAGTAACAATTGATCTCTTATCTAAATCAATAATAGGAGATAAGTTGTCCTTAGAACTTTGTAATGTAAATTCAACTTCTAATGACTTAGCACCAGACATTTCATTTGTTTCATTAATCTGTGAAGCAATAAGTCTTGGTTTGTCGAATACATAATTATCATTCAAAGGAATAATATCTGCCTGTGATATAGTTTGTTTCACAAACGAACTTTCTGTACCACTAGGTGAAGTACCTGTAGTACTTCTCATCTTAACAGTCATAGAAGTATTTGGGTTTTCAATGGTAGAGAATAGAGCCTGCATCTGATCCATCTGGGAATTCTCAGAAGCGATAATATTACTACCACCAAAGTTACCAGAAGCATTCGCAGCAGTTGTTGTTGCAACAGTATAACTATCTATCTGGGAATCATTAATGTCTGTGTGAGTCTTATTGATTTGAGTCAAAGAGATGTTTGCAATACTGTACTTCTCGACACTGATACCAGTGATATGAGCGATTGCAGTTCCTTCAACTCCACGAGTAATACTCTCAACAATCTTAGAGTTACTTGAGTTGGTTGTTCCTGTAACAACTTCTGTGACGGAATCACCAGATGCATTAAGAGAGAACAGTTTTAGAACAACAGCAGCACTTGTACCAACACCAGTGAGTGCAGTAGCAAGAGTTAATGTTGTTGCACTATTTGTTATTGCACCACTTAGTGTAGATGTAATACCAGAAGTAACACCACTAATAGTGACATTATTCTTTGTTGCATCATACATGTGATGATCTCTATGAAGAACCTTGACTTTACTAACACCACTGAATGTTCTGATAGCATCATTTTCTAAGTCAACAGTTTCTACAGCATCGTTAACGAAATTAATAGTAGCCGTTTTGGTTGTGTCAAACTTTGCACGATAGATTTTGAATTTCAAATCTTCCATGTCATAAGCAGTCCATGTAGAGTTGTTCTGTGACTTAAATAGAACACCCAAGTAAGGTTGTTCTGATACAAGTCTCTTACCGCCCACATCAGTTTCACCCATGCGTGAAATCCACACAAGGTAATCTGGAGAGTCGGTTTGTAGAACAATAGCAACTTCCACACCGTTCTTAACATAAACAGGTTCATCAAAAGTAAATGTTGTTGCAGCAGTAGCGTCACTTGATATTGCACACTCTTCTGGTCTCAGCGTCTTACTTGCAAAAGGAAGAACCTTAGTTGTCGGATAACCAGTATTCATTTCACGAATCTGGCATGTGACAGGAATGTTTTCATCAACCTGTGAGAAGAATACATCAATCTTTGTGATATACTCTCCACCCTCAGTCTGAGGCATAAACGATTGTGCAACTGGATCCCACCAACCAACAATAGCATCTCTAGTAGCAGCAGCACCAGTTAGAACCCTTGTTTGATTTGCAGATGATGTTACAACTCGTCCATTACGAGTATTAACAATAGTTTCTCTAGTACTTCTTATTTCACCATTAGCAGTATAAGTTGCCTGGGCAAAAGTTTCTGGTTCTGGAGCCTTAACATTAGTTGAGGAAGAAGTTAAACGGAATACTCTTTCACCAGTTCTAAATTTAGGATTGTTCGCCTTTTTTGAATCTGGGATTGCAAAGTATCCTTCAGTAGAACCAGCAGCATCAGTAATCAAAGCAGTTTCATCTGCCCTAAGGTATGAATACTGTTTCAATCTTCCAGAAGAAGGAAGAATAGTCTTAGAACCATCCATTACACGAATTGTAATTTCATTTTGTTTACTTGAATTAGAATATAGTGATGTATTGAATAACGCAAAAGAATCTGTACTACCATCTATCGCCCTACCAGCATTAGTCCATTTAGAAGCACTTTCAATTTGATAAAGAGTTCTTGGAATCAATACACCATCTTGGTCGTAGATACGAATGTCATACAATCTATCATCAGCGCCAATTCTATTATTTGTGTCTGTACCATGTCCTCTAATAACCGTGTTACCCCAATGGTCTGGTGTTATAGACAATCCACTTGTAGTTATGACGGTACGAGTAGAACCTGGCGCCTGTTGTGAATTAACCTGTGTATATCCATTAGTAACAATATCTCTATGAAAAGTCGTGAATATCAAAGGGTCTGAACCAGTTTTGTGATAATCAAATTCAATCTTAGTAATACTAGTCCACGAACCAACTAATGAAGTTACGAGGTCTGATACAACACCCTTTAAACCACCACCTGTAGGGAACACAAACTTAGCAACATTTCTCTTATCAAAGAAAGGATATACTTGAGTAAGAGGTTTCATACCAGTTGCTTCAAAGTGTATGTTTCTTGCACGAATGAAAGGAACTACTGCACGAGCAACTACTCTATCACCCCTAGACTCACTGTTAATTCTAGGAACAACAGAAGTACTAATACCTGATCTAGTCTGTCCAGTTTGTGTAGTCGCTGTTGTTCTTTCAATGATAGGACGATATGGAACAGTGCTTCTAGCACGTGACCAACTTGTCTCTAAGAATCTAGATGTACTGGTAGTAGTAACGCCAGTCCATTGTGTTTGCCATGCGTTCCAAACTGTACCAATCGCATTACGATTAGCAGCAAGAACACTATCAAAGTTTCCTTCTCTGTTAATAATTAAGTCTGGAAGTCTTCTAGTTTCAAACCACTCATCACCTTCTGGTGTAAGTTTCATGTTACCAGCCCATGAGAAGTTCAACACAGGGTTGAGGTTTTCTACACGAGTTGCATATGGTTGATCAGCAGCTACTGTATGTTCATAAGGAAGAGTTAATAAAGAACCAGTTTTCTGATAGTTACTAGATGTTCTATCGGTTTCATTTGTATTTTCCTCATTCATCCTCACGTTTTTCATAAAGTATTTTGGACGCAACTCACCATTCTGCATATCAATTGACACACGATAGTCTGGGTGTTGAACATCGCCAGTGGCGTGTCCAGAGAAGTTGTCTACAAGGAAACCAGACTTGAATCTGTCAAGTCCATTTGCATCTTGAATCTGTAAGGAGTCTGCCTCTTTCTCTAGAAGATTAAGTACAGTGTAGTACTCCATATTATCAATACGGTTTTCTAGTTTAGCAATGTCAGCCATTGTGTACTTTGGATTGTCTACAACTGATAGTTGAACATCTTCCAAACCAAGGACATACGCATTCAGTCCAATTTCTGCAATCAACATTGCGTCATTAATAACTGATGGGTCGGTTGGGTTTTCAGAAGCAGTACCAGAAGATACCTTAAATTCTCCAGCAGATGTCAAATACAATGCATCTTTTCTTGGAAGATAAAATTCAAAGTCGTATGCAAAGTTTGAACCATCTTTTGGAATGTTTGTGGTTGAACCACCAGTACCACTAAAGTCTCTACTTTCAAAAGAGAAAGATAGACTTGTAACTTTGTCAGCAGCATATGTCTGAGAAGGTTCAGTCAAAGCGACATTAGTAAGAGATACAGTTGAATCTCCAACACGAGGTCTGAAGTCTACTGTATCACGCAAGTCGTACTCACCACTAGGTGCAGCCGTTTCTGGGTCTACACGAGAAGCCGAGTATGTTGGTATCTCTTTGTATGGAATGGTAGAATAAGAATCTACCGTAAAGAAGTCGCCAGTACTGTGAGTCAAGTAATCAAATACAACAAGCAGTTTACCGACAGGAGCAGGAGCAGAACCTTTTCTTACTAGTCTACCTATGTCGTAGAAGTTATCTCTTTGTCCACTATCTAAAACGAAGTTATTAGTGATAAGTCTATCGCCAGCAGAGAAAGTTTCTAGTGTTGCAGTCTTAGCACTTTCCAATCCTAAGATTGATTCAGCAGCATCAAACACTCCTTCATTGATTGGAACGAATGTTAATGGCGACTGTGGGTTAACTACATAAGCCTTAGTACCAGAGGTTTGTCCAGTTATAATCTCACCCTTCTCAAACACACCAGTTGCACCAGTAATAGTCCACTGTGGAAGTCTTGGGTTTGTAGATGCGTCTGGAGATTCGAATACAGCAGTTAACTTATGGATATCTGCATATGCAAGAGAAATCTCTTTATGATGTGCAGAAGTACCAAATAGACCCGCAGCAGACTGATCAGCAATAATTAGCGATGATCTGTTTCTAACTTTAGTTTTCTCTGAAGCAACTGTCTTAGTCAATGTTGCAACCAATCGAACTGATGAAGCGTTACCTAAGATAGAACTAGAAGTAATAGTTAAAGATGTAGAGTTGTTAGCGACAGTAACTTCATCAGAGGATAGGTTAACAACATCACCAACAGCGGCAGTACCACCGTCAGACGAAGCGGTTGTGATAACCAAATTGTAATCTTCATTGTCTACAGAGTTGAAAGTTTCGTTAGCGCCTGTTGTCGTGAATGTAACTACACCAGAAGAGTTTGATGTTCCTACAAAAGACTTACGAATAGTAATAGAAGAGTCTGAAATAAAACTATTTGAAGTTGTCTTTAAAGTTTTAATTGTGTCCTTCTGGAGTTTTCTCAGAAGTATGTTTTTGTTTTGGTCTACAAGTTTAGCCCGTAGTCTCTTCATTGCAACAGAGGTTACAGCAGTAGTGACATCAGAACTTAAATCTAAAGTCTGTCCAGATATAGAATCAACTCTTCTAGTTTGTAAAGCGCCGTTAGTACCAGTAGGAAGTGAAACAATATCACCAACTCTTACATCAGTTACAAAGTCAGATTGGAAACCACCAACAGCATCTTTGTCACCATTGGCAATAGTAATAGTACCATTAACTGTAAACGAATCATCTAGAACTAAGTCAGCAGTAAAGTCTATACCAGATTCAGTACCATCCATGTAAACTTGTTTTACGGCATCAAAGTTAAATTCTGCAATTGCAGAAACGGTAACGTCTGTGTTACCAGAGGTTTCCATGAATTGATCGGCAGAAACACTAGAAGAGGTAGATATTAATTTCTCACCAGTTTGAAACTTACCCACAACTGTTGTAAGAACAAGTCCTGTTCCAGTACTATCAGAGTGGACATAACCATATGAACCAGAGGTAGCACCTGTAATCTTTGCACCAGTTACCATACCACCAGCAGCTGCACCAGCAGGAGTGCCAGACATTGTAAGTTTGGTAAACATTCTCAAGTCAAACATATAAAGTTTGAATTGTGCAGCAGCACTCATAGAATCTACAGTACCAGCTTGTTGTCCAGAATGATGTTCTATTGCACGAACACGAGCGACACCAATCTTAGTACCATTAGAACTACCACCAGTAGTATTCTGAATATCAAATAGTTGAATATCACGATATGGTTTAGCAATCTTACCAGATATTTCTGGAGAGATTTCTGGTTGTCCATGAACATTACTAACCAATGCATAGTTACCAACCTCAACAGGAGTTACTGCACCATTGAATGAACTGAAAGTTCTTGGTTTTGCAATATCAACATATGTTGGAACAATTGTTTCAATCTCGTAACCACGAACATATGCTTTGCCTGGAGACACTTGCATTGTGACAAAATCATCAGATGCAATATTACCATCATCCGTTGTTTCTAAAGATTGATAAACACCATTGTTCAAACCATCATCTAGGTTTTCTAATTTTTCAATATCAAACTTCTTTACACTGAAGTCGCCGTACAAGTCATATGTTCTTCTGGCAAGAGTATCACCAAGAACTGAGTATTCTGTGTTTCTAGCCTTTTCTTGTACGATACCAGAATCAGTTCTAAGAAGTTCAATAAAGTTTTCATCTTCAACTGAATCTAAAGCGAGTTTTGAAAGAGCAAGAGAAATCTTTAGTCGGTGTGCGCCTTTAGCGTTTACGTTTGAAGAACCTTGTGCGTTATCTAAAAGGGATGTATCTTCTTCTGGAGTTTCTAATGTTTCTGTAACAGTCAAACCAATACGGTATGATGGTGTGTTGGTATACTTGTCTAGAATAATTCTTTGTGTTGCAACCTTTACGAAATGTCCACGAACAAAGTAAACACCTTCTTGAACATTTGCAGAACTACCTGTTGCAGTTGCAGCAGTTGCTTCAAGTTGTGCAGAGTCAATACCAGAACCAAAAGCACCTACCGTACCATCAGCAGATATCTTTTCACCGTTATTAAAAACAGTTGTTACATTATCCGAACCTGTTGCAACATACTTTACAAATAGAGTGATAGGATCAGTTGTTGTTGCAGCAACTGCTTGTATAACTTCTGCGACAACACCACTGGCAGAACCAGTAATTTTCTTGCCAACAAAATCTTGAATGTATGTAGATACTTCTGTTGTTTCTAATAGTCCCGACAACTTAACTGCGTAATACTCATTAGTAAAACCAGTTGCGCCAGGAATGACAACAGTTCCTTCCTTGAACATATGTCTACCATGTCTTTCAACTTGGTTCTGTAGGATAGTTTGAAGTGCAGTTAACTCTCTTGCTTGGACTGAAAATCCAGGCCGAAAGAGTACCCTATGAAAGTTTTTGTCTTCTGCAAAATCATCATAATACGGGGCTACATTAAGATTTGTATTTTCCATTGTTTAGAATTCCACTACGATTTTAATATCTTCT
>Ga0075445_10001750_pt1 | contig 10973 bp, 9 predicted proteins | sample CoawatmetaG02DNA_FD_72350 | JGI IMG/M metagenome (GOLD analysis project Ga0075445, IMG submission 72350) | Marine microbial communities from the West Antarctic Peninsula - Coastal water metaG029-DNA | ecosystem: Environmental > Aquatic > Marine > Coastal | place: Atlantic Ocean: West Antarctic...
ACTGTTGGCGATGCTTTTTTTTGTTTAGAATTTTTTGCCGATCTTCAAATAACAGAGCTGCATATCATTACATCTGACTATCACGTAAAACGAACCAAAATTATCTTTAATTCAATATTTAATAGTCAAGTTGTAGTTGATGTGTTTGGCGTAAGCACGTTGGCTGGTAGTGATGTATCTATAATGCACCACGAGAAGCAATCATTGGAAGCATTTTTCAAGACATTCAAAGGTGTTGATTTTTCGTCAAATAAATCTATTTTTGAAGCGATGTCGACGAGACATCCGTTCTATAATGGTGAAATATATGACGATATTTCTTGTAAATGAGCGAGTGGTACGACAGTCAAAAGAAGCCAAGTGGCAACAATTATTTAATAATGATTTCGATCTGAAATCGCCTGAAAGTTTACTGAAGGGGGGGTGATGGACTTAATCGTAATACCTGCTAAATTTAATTCGAGCAGATTACCAAATAAGAATTTTTTACCATTTTATGGTGGCCTGTCTTTGTTGCAAATTAGTGTCCTTCGTTCTGTCGAAGCCGGCATTGGACGTGTTGTTGTTAGTACAGAGAATAGTAGATTAGCATCACAGCAAATATCTGACATCGGTTGTGAATTGGTTGATATTATTGCTAGGCCTGAGCATCTTAGTAGAGACCCGTCCACCATTTTGGATGTACTTAAACACTCTATTGAATGGGAAAATGAGTCATATGAGTCCGTGATTTCAGTGTTACCAACATCGCCTTTTAATACAGCTGAACATATACGAAAAGCATTTTTATTATATAAGGATAAAGCAGCTGACAAATTAATTAGTGTCTCTGAGTCTTCTAAGCCTCCATATAATGCTTGGTTTTTGGAGGACGAGCTTTTGTCGGCGGTCTTTCAGGATAGCAGATATCAGGCAGCCCAGTCTACGAGATGCCCGACTACATACCATTCTAACGGTTGTGTTGGTGTTTATAATGTGGGAAGTCTTATGAGTCACATTCAGTCAAAAAGGTCGGTAGGTTATAAGATGAAAATGTCTTGCAGTGTGGATATTGACCACCTTTTTGAGTTTCAGTTGGCCCAATCTGTTTTTCATAATTTTGCTGAAGATTTTGATCTTTTGAAACCGTATTTTCGAGAGTAATAACAAGTAAAATCTAAAATGAACCCACCATTTTCTTGAAGCTAACCCTGAATTTAAGATTGTTGATTATCGCGTTCATTACAAGAAAGCTACAAATTTTTCGCAAGATGATATTACTTCCAAATGGAGAGAAACTAATGAGCAATGAATATAAATTCCCCAAAACACTTTTGCATGAATTATACGGGCGTGAAAATATAAATGGGCCATTTATACTCGCTGATCTTGGTCTAACCAACGGTGGATGTTTGTCAACAGCTCTTGAGTTGGTAAAAATAGCCGCAGAATTAGGGGTTGATGCAGTTAAATTTCAAATGCTGGATGCCGATGAGTTAATTAACAATAAAGAGGGAGTATACTTACCCTACTATATTAGAGGGGTCTAAAACAGAAAATATGGTGGAGATGTTTAAGGGTCTTGAGTTCAGTAATGCTGATTGGGAGGCGATCAAGTCTTTATGTGAGACGCTTCATATTGGGATGATCGTAACGTCACATGTGCTGAGTGCTGTTGATCGAATCGAGTCTTTGAATCTTCCGGTAAATAAAATTTGCACATGGAGTGTGGATCATTGGCAAATGATAGAGCGATTAGCGTCTAATGGTAAGCCTCTAATAATTGATACGGGGACGATAGATATTGACGAACTGAGAGAGCTGGAGACATTCTATCGGAGTGCTGGAGGTGGAGAGCTAATTATTCTCTTTGATTTCCATACAAAGGATTCTTTGGATCGGAACTTCTCAGCCATAAGCACGCTTACAAATTCAGGCTTCGCAGTGGGTTATACACCACAAGGAAGAGAGGATTGGTTAGATTTTATGTCCGTTGGTCTAGGAGCTACCATTATTGAAAAGAGGTTAACGCTTTCTAGAACCCGACCTAAAAATGGGCATTGGAAGGCTCATGAACCTAGTGAATTTGCTGAGTGGGTCCAATGTTTAAGAGACTGTGCTTTGGCACTAGGTGATCCTTTCCTTAGACCAACTAAGGCTGACTTAGAGCTTACCAAGGGCTGGTATAAGTCTGCATTCTTAAATCAGGAGGTTTGTGAAGGACAAGTTATTCTGAATGAGCACTTTACTTTTAAGCGTCCGGGACATGGAATAAGTTCGAAAGAGGTCTACGTTAAATGGTTAGGAAATACATATATGAAACCTTACGTGAACGGTCAGTTGTTCGAGGGCTGATGCTATGAAGAACGTAAGCTATTTGTCTATACCTGTCTAGAAAAGTCGGGTGACTTACATTGTTCAAATGCTGCATAAAGCATATCTTGCATGAAGCTTTTGATACACAGCATGTTTTTTTATTGAACTCAAACCACCTGAACCAACTCAAATATTTGAGCAGATTTCTAATTGAGCAAATCTGTTTACTCTCATAGCCCCTTTATCGCACTTGCATGCTTGGCGCTGGCAATGAATATAGTTCAGCAACTAATGCAAATATATTCAAAAACCAGTATAAATGACTCTTCAGGTTTCCCTTAAATCTATTTTAATGAGATGTACAAACTTCGTTAGAAAAAATATAATTAGGGTCTAGCGGTTTTTAACTTTATATTAGTATTAAATTTGAGAAGAATTTATAATGCTTAACAACTCAACTATATTGATAACAGGTGGTACAGGGTCTTTTGGTCATGCCTTCCTGTCGATGACACTAGCCAAATATAACCCAAAGAAAGTGATAATTCTTTCGCGGGATGAAATGAAACAGTGGGAGATGCAAAAAATATATATTGGAGACTCTAGAGTTAGATTTTTTATTGGTGACGTAAGAGATAGAGACCGACTCTACCGTGCCCTAGATAGCGTAGATTATGTTGTTCATGCGGCTGCAACTAAAATTGTCCCTACCGCAGAATATAATCCATTTGAGTGTGTAAAAACTAATATCAATGGAGCAATGGGTTTGATTGATGCTTGTATTGATAAAGGGGTGAAAGGGTGTGTTGCGCTTTCGACAGATAAGGCTAGTAGCCCGATAAACTTGTACGGAGCTACAAAGTTAGTTTCTGATAAGCTTTTTGTTGCAGGAAATGCGTATTCTAAGGAGCACCAAACAAAATTCTCAGTTGTGCGTTATGGAAATGTTATGGGTTCAAGAGGCTCAGTAATACCCTACTTTATGTCGATTAAAGACAAAGGTGTATTACCTATTACGGATGAAAGAATGACTCGATTTATGATTTCATTAGAGGAGGGGGTGAAACAAGTTTGGCACGCATTTTCGGACATGGAGGGTGGGGAAACATACATCAAAAAAATACCTTCAATAAAGATTACAGATATTGCGAAAGCTATTGTACCAAATGCTAGTCTTGAAGTTGTAGGAATTCGTCCCGGAGAGAAACTACATGAGCAAATGATAAGTGTTGATGATGCTTATTGTACATATGAATTTCCAGAATACTTCAAAATATTGCCCGCCATTAACGGATGGGATAAATCTCAAAAAAGAATTAAAAATGGTGTAAAAGTGTGTGAAGGCTTTTCATACTCAAGTGACAATAATTCTGAATGGATGAGTGCGGAAGACTTGGTCGCTTGGATGACTGTTAATTATGAACAGGTTGGGAAAATTTAGATGATTCCTTATGGTCGTCAATCCATCAATCAGTTAGATATTGATGCAGTAGTTGAGGTTTTGAACTCAGATTTTTTGACACAAGGGCACAGAGTCCCTGAATTTGAGGAAAAATTAGCAGCTCGTTTCGATGCCGAGTATGCCTTAGCAGTTAATAGTGCTACAAGTGCTCTTCACTTAGCATGCCTAGCAATGGGTTTAGGTCCTGGTGACTGGTTATGGACATCGCCTATTACATTCGTTGCTTCAGCTAACTGTGCTTTATATTGTGGAGCAAGTGTAGACTTTGTCGATATTGACTCGTTGACGAATAATTTATCGCCTAAAAAATTAGCTGTTAAGCTTGAAGCTGCCGCAAAAGAAGGAATGTTGCCTAAAGTTTTGGTTGCTGTTCACTTGGCTGGGTTCTCCTGTGAAATGAAAGCTATACGTGAATTATCGAAAAAATATGGTTTCAAGGTTATTGAAGATGCCTCCCATGCAGTTGGTGGTATTTATGAAAGTTCGCCTATTGGCGCCTGTGAATACTCGGATATCACAGTCTTTAGTTTTCACCCAGTAAAAATAATTACCACTGGTGAGGGCGGCTGTGCGTTGACTAACCAGTCAGACCTTGCCCGTAAAATGAGACTTCTTAGTAGTCACGGAATTACGAGAGAAGAAAATAGTATGAATAAAAAGCCAGAAGGCCCCTGGTACTATCAGCAAATTGACTTGGGTTTCAATTACCGGATGACTGAACTACAGGCAGCTTTGGGAATCTCTCAGTTGTCTAGATTGGACACTTTTCTATTGCGCAGAGATCTATTGGCTAAGCGATATGATGAGTTATTAGCACATTTACCAGTTTGCTTGCCAAGCAGAAGTACAACAATTAAATCGTCATGGCATCTATATATAGTGCGGTTGGACCAGAGCTATATACATCAAACTCGCTTAGAAGTGTTCACGTCAATGAGGCAAGCTGGAATTGGTGTCAACGTACACTATATTCCCGTATATCATCAGCCGTACTATGAAGAGTTAGGCTTTAGGAAGGGGCATTGTCCGACTGCTGAGGACTATTATGCTAGCGCTATTAGCTTGCCCCTGCATCCAGGTTTGAAAGACGAAGAGCAGCGTGCGGTGGCAACGGCGCTAGAATTAGCTCTAATTTAGCTATCGGAGGCTCTTTATAAGAGGCTGTTGTTTAAAGTAGATATTTCGTTTGAAATAGGGACTTGTCATACTTTTTGTTGTCTGACTTTAGCTGAGGTTCTTGGTAAGTAGGGGGCATGAGTGTTTCTTCATATGAAGAGAGCATAAAGGGCATTTATTGCGACTTATTAGAGAGAAAGGCTTCAATGTATATCTACTACCTATTTTGTTTAATGATAAATACTAAGGACATAACTGGAGTGCTTACGCATCTTGGTTGGGTGTGCACTGGCAAAGAGAAGCTGATCAGACGAGCTCAATATTGGGGGAAATGAAGCAAGATTGGTTGGTTGTGGATCACTTTTCACTGGATGATCGGTGGGAGAATATGTTGCGTGAGCACACAGAGCATATTATTGAAATTAAGACTGATCGAGGATTATAGCTAACTAACTTGACAACACCACCAACTTAGAAATATGTTTTTAACAGGACCAGCTAATGAGTAGGTTTATAAAATCCACTGGAATAATAACAGGGAGTTTACAATGACCCACACTGCGCTTGAATGGATAAATCATGCTGGGTTTTCAATTAGCCACAACGGTTCAAAACTTGCAAATGATCCATGGCTGGAAGGGTCTGTTTTTAATAAAGGATGGGGCTTACTATTTCCATCAAAAGTTGACGTCAACTATTTTGATGACGTGACCCATTTGTGGATATCGCACGAACATCCTGACCATTTTTGCCCACCTCTCCTAAAGAAAATAGGCAGCTCCCCTTCTAAAAAGATTTTACTAACACAAAAAACTAAAGATAGACGTGTTATCAATTTTTGTAGAGCGTCCAATTTCAACGTAAAAGAAATGCAACTTAAAAAACGTTATAGAATTTGTAACGATTTTTACATCACGAATGTAGGGAAATTTCCACACTCAGATACCACATCTTTAATTGAAGTGAATGGAATAAACATTCTGAATATTAATGACTGTGGGATTAGTCAGCATGAAGCGCAAAAAATAAAGAAACTGATAGGAAAAAAAATAGATGTTCTGCTGTGCCAATTCAACTATGCTAATTGGCAAGGGCGAGAACAGGACCTCGCTCAGAAAAGACAGGCATCTCAAAATAAAATAAATACGCTTATCTCACACTGCAATATTTTTGAACCTAAATTTGTCATTCCTTTTGCCAGTTTTGTATACTTCAATCATGAAGAAAACTTCTCTCAAAATGCAGGCTTAAATAAGGTATCTCATGTGGTTGACGCAATTAAAATTTTGACTTCGTCCACGCCAGTGGTCATGCTGCCGGGAGATGTATGGGATTTTTCAAACAACCATAATACAACTAAAAATATTGTGGCTTGTGATGCTGCATTTGAAAAAATAAAACCGGATCATTTTTCTAAAGATGAAAAAACATTCCCAATAGAAGAATTAAAAATTCTTTGTGACGAATATCTTAAACGAATAAGAAATGGGCATAAAAAGTTTAAAGAAAAGATTTCACTCGAACGATTTATAGCTCATAAATTAAGCTCAGTAGTAATTGAGCTGTCTGACAGTAACGAAATAATATCTTTTGACTTTAACAAAGGAATTCAAAGACTTCAATCAACCACACCGTTTGACGTATCGCTGCATTCATCGAACCTAGCCTTCTTATTGAAGTTCGACTTTGGGGCGGATACCTTACAAGTTAATGCTAGATTTAATCCCAAAGATTTGAATGCAAAAAATAGGTTTTTTAGAGTGTTTTCAATTGGCACTAAAGTAAACAATGGCAAATCAGTAAATTATTCATGGAATAACACTCTTTCTTGGTGGAAAAGACGGCAAATGAAATCATTAAATAAATTTTTAAAAAAAACCACTTTATGGCTAAGAAAAATATACTAACGTAGTAAAAAAATACCTGTTTTTTTTATTTAAGCATGTGATTCGTGTTGAATAGATGTGGTCTTGGAACGTCAAAAATACACAATTATTACCATTTAGGTAATGGGAGTTATGATTCCCACCTAAGTTGAATTTTAAGATCTAATGAGTATCATCCTATATCATATTTATTTTTGGTTGGTTTGACACAGGTTAACAATGAAAAAATGATAAGGGTTCCGATGAAGAGATCCGCTGATTTAACTGTGGCGTTTGCTTTAGTGATTTTTTTAGGTTTGCCGATTATTATTGTAGCGGTTTTGGTGTGGTTTACCTCAAAGGGCTCTGTTTTGTATTGGTCAGATAGGGTAGGTAGAAATAATGTTGTTTTCAAAATGCCTAAATTCCGAAGTATGAAAGTTGGTACAGTTGCAGTGGCAACCTATTTATTGGTTGATCCTAAGATTGCTTTGACACAGTTTGGTGGCTTTTTACGAAAGTCGAGCTTGGACGAACTGCCTCAACTATGGTCTGTAATCAAAGGTGATATGAGTTTTGTCGGGCCTCGCCCAGCGTTGTTTAATCAAGACGATTTGATTGCCTTACGAACGAAAAAAGGTGTGCATTGCATAAAGCCAGGCATTACAGGTTGGGCCCAAGTAAATGGACGTGACGAATTATCTATTCCTCAGAAAGTAGCTTTGGATGTCGAGTATCTGCATAATCGTTCATTGTGGATGGACATTAGAATTATTTGGCTGACGCTTTTTAGTGTAATTAAAAAAGATGGAGTCTCCCATTAATGTATTTAGGCTCCATTTTATTCGCGTGATGAATTGGAAGTATTCCCCTTAAATAAAGATTAGTTTGATTGGATATTCTGGAAGAATTTTTTAGGCAATAGCTGTTTGACTTTAACATTACAGGGAGCCCATTTAATGCACAACTTTTTTAAAGGCATCCTTGCGACACCCCGTCCGGTAAAGCGTAGCATTCTCATTGCTGCTGACTCTGTATTGCTCATAGGCGTCCTTTGGCTGTCGTTTTCACTAAGTTTGGATAATTGGTACTGGCCTCGTGGAGGCGCGAATAACCCAATAGTATTATTGGTGTTGTTTGCTCCAGTGTTTGCCGTGCCTGTGTTTGCTCACTTTGGGCTTTATAGGGCCATCATTCGGTACTTAGGCATGAGAGCTGTATGGTCTATTGTGAAGGCCGTTATGGTGTATGCAGCGCTATGGGGGTTAGTTGCCCTTTTAAGCGGTGTGCAGGGAGTGCCGCGGTCTGCTGTGCTCATTAATGCCATGGTAGCTGTGCTGGCTGTTGGTGGCTCTCGTATGTTTGCGCGTTGGTTGCTGCGTAAGATTGAAGATTCAGTTCGTATAAAGCAAGTGAGGGGTCGCGCTGGTGCTGATGCAGTGGCTTATCATCCAACGCGGGTAGTAGTTTTTGGCGCAGGTGCTGCAGGTCGGCAATTGGCCGTTGGTTTGGGGCAAAGCGATGAATGCATCTTATTGGCTTTTGTGGATGATGATATTGAACTACACGGACGAGATTTGATGGGTGTGCCCATTATACCTAAAGAAAAATTACCGGGTTTTGTGATTAGCCATGAGGTTGATGACATATTACTTGCCATGCCATCCATTACCCGCAAACAGCGTAGTGTAATTATAGAACACCTGCGGCCTTTGAATATACGTATTCGTACTTTGCCAGGGTTGATTGCTATGGCCCAAGGCAAAGCTGACTATGAAGATCTACACGATTTGGATATCAATGATTTGTTGGCACGGGAACCGGCAGAACCAGACGAAGTAATGCTACAAGAACAAGTCACTGGTAAAACCGTTATGGTGACTGGCGCAGGCGGTAGTATTGGTGGTGAGCTTTGTCGGCAAATATTACAGCGTAAACCAAAGGTATTGTTATTATTTGAGCTAAGCGAATTTGCGCTCTATACCTTGCACAATGAGTTGCTAGATACTCTTGACTACCTTGCCAATGAACAGAGTAATAACGATGCTGTTGGACTAGTGCCCACTATAATTTCGTTACTGGGTTCGGTGGCGGATGAAAATCGTGTAAGTGACGTTATATTAACGTGGAACCCCAGCATTATTTACCATGCCGCTGCGGTAAAACATGTGCCTATTGTTGAGCATAATATAGCTGAATGTGTAAAAAACAATGTGTTAGGTACATTGGTGATGGCTAAGGTGGCTATAGAGCGGCAGGTAGAGCGTTTTATCCTAGTTAGCACTGATAAGGCGGTTAATCCTACCAATGCCATGGGTGCTAGTAAACGTTGCTGTGAGCTGATTTTACAAGCCTTGGCTGCGGAACAAAAACCTTCATTCGAACCGATATGGGATGGAAAGCCTTCTGCGCAAGTTGCTCGTACTACCCAGTTGGCCATGGTTCGTTTTGGTAATGTATTAGGTTCTTCTGGTTCTGTGGTGCCTCACTTCAGGCAACAAATTGCCCAGGGCGGTCCAATTACGTTAACTCACCAAGATATTATCCGTTATTTTATGACCATTCCCGAAGCTGCTCAATTAGTGATACAAACCGGTGCGATGGCAGGAAGTTCTTGTAAGGCAGGCGGAGCTAGCAAAGATATTGGGGCTGGTGTAAGTAACGACATAAGTGGTTATAGGGTTAGCAGTGAAGCCGAAGTGTATGTGCTTGATATGGGTGAGCCGGTTAAAATAATAGACCTAGCACGTAGGATGGTTGCGCTTTCTGGTTTTAAAGTTAAAGATGAAAACTCACCAGAAGGAGATATTGCTATTGAAGTGGTTGGTTTGCGCCCAGGCGAAAAGCTGTATGAAGAACTGCTGATAGGTAATAACCCGCAAGCCACTCAGCATTCACGCATTATGAAAGCGAATGAAAAGTTTTTGCCATGGAGTGAGCTACAACCCATGATCATCACGTTACGAACTGCGGCGGTGAATGGTGATGTGATTATGATACGCAGTATGTTGCAAATGCTGGTGCCTGAATATCAACCGGATGAGAAGGTGGTTGATTGGGTTTATAGGGAGCAGATAAATCAGGCTGAGAGGTTGGGGCGTTAAAAGCAGTCGTGTATTCTTACTAAGAGCTAAAGTTGATGAAGCTGATTTTCAATCTATCACGGCCAAAATCTAACAAGGGAATGAGGAAGTGCTCACAAAAAGCGGCTGGACTCACTAATGCTCGCCTTTTATTGCAGTGTTGTTGAATGAAAGAGAGTGTCAAAAGGTGGCACCTATCGCCATGCTTTTAGAAATCAATACTCTGATACAAGGCGGAGTCAATGGGTGTCTTCGGGCTGGCAGGCTCGACCTGCTAGTGTCAACAGGGGAAATCTTATGGTCACTAAAATTAAGTGCAAGCCTACGCGTGTTGCGGCCCAAGCCTTTGCCGAAATGCAAATAGGTAGGTAGGTAGGATAGGCGTCACCTTTTTACACCCTCCATGGCAATCATGTCAAATCATCTAATTGGATACCAAAACTGTCCAAATTAGTTGTCGTCTAATAGTCTGTATTTGGATGTCCGCTAAAATTCAAGAACGATTCATCCTTTGACCGTCCAGTTTAGCTGTGATGCTCTTAAGGCGGTTTTGTCATTTATAAGCGAAATTAATAGAGAATAAAAAATTCAGGGTTTTGCTCCTGAGTTCTAGATTTACCTTGTGTCATAAGTAGCTCGCCTGTCGATTAGCCATAGGCTTGCATGAGAAGCTACTCTTCGATAGGGTCAAGCGCCTCTGTTTGTTTATAGCCTTAGATCGGATGCATCTTTGTCTAACAAGTATTTTAAGTCGTAAATAACATGGACGGGAGAGGCAAAACTGTGAATTTTATTTGCACCTAATGCTTTAAATTTGTCATGTGCAACAGCGATGACAATAGCATCATATGTGCTGGGTTGAGGGTCTGTGGTCATTGTGAGTTGATATTCCATCTGAGCCACATTTTTGTCTACCCAGGGATCATAAATATCTATTTTGACGCCATGTTCTGCCAGTTCATCAATTATGTCTGTAACCTTGGTATTGCGGAGGTCTGGACAGTTTTCTTTAAAGGTCAACCCCATAATTAGGATTCTTGCTTCTCTTATTTGTATTGATTTTTTACTCATTGCTATAATAAGTTGTGAGGCAACATATGCTCCCATACTGTCGTTCATCCGTCTCCCTGCAAGAATCAGCTCAGGTTTATA
>Ga0075445_10001759_pt1 | contig 10944 bp, 10 predicted proteins | sample CoawatmetaG02DNA_FD_72350 | JGI IMG/M metagenome (GOLD analysis project Ga0075445, IMG submission 72350) | Marine microbial communities from the West Antarctic Peninsula - Coastal water metaG029-DNA | ecosystem: Environmental > Aquatic > Marine > Coastal | place: Atlantic Ocean: West Antarctic...
TAGCTCCACCAAGCAAAATAGTTTTAATGTCGCGTTCGTCTATCGGTTAGGACTCCAGGTTTTCATCCTGGCAAGAGGGGTTCGATTCCCCTACGCGATGCCATTTTTTTTAATTAATAAAGGCAAATTTTAATCAAAAGTTTTAATGTAATATCATCTAAAACCCTTTGTCCCGTTCGTCTAGTGGCCCAGGACGCCAGGATTTCATCCTGGAAACAGGTAGTTCAAATCTCCTACGGGACGCCACTTCAACTGACTTTAAGTCACAATTCTAAGCTAATTAAATTTGAGAGTTGATTTGACCTATATCTCCTTTGATAATTACTCAACTCGCTAAGTTTTTTTATTGCTATAGTAGTTCCTTAAAAGGCTTAAAGCACTAAATAATTTTGTATTTTTTTAAATTATTTATGATTTATAAGAGTTTTTTAAAAATTATTTAAAAGGAAATACTATGAGTCATATTATTTATGAACCAGTAAAACAGAGGCTTCAACGAAGCGAATTAGCAGTTCCAGGGTCCAGTCCTAATATGTTTGAAAAGGCACTAGCAAGTGCAGCAGATTTTGTATTTTTAGATTTAGAAGATGCTGTAGCGCCAGACGATAAAGTGACGGCACGTAAAAATGTTATAGGCGCACTTCAAGATCTCGATTGGCAAGGTAATGGCAAGACTATTTCTGTTCGAATCAATAGCATCGATACGCACTATATGTATCGCGATGTAGTTGAGGTGGTTGAGCAAGCAGGCCAGCATCTTGATACCATTTTACTTCCTAAAGCTGGCACATCATCAGATGTTTATATGTTGTCAGCAATGCTTAATCAAATTGAAACTTCTAAGAACTTTAAAAATCGAATTGGAATTGAAGTGCTTATTGAAACTACGTTAGGTATGGCTAACGTTATAGATATTGCTAAATGTGGTCGTGAGGAGCGACTTGAAGCGATGCACTTTGGGGTTGCAGATTATGCTGCAAGTTGTCGAGCGCGAACAACTGTCATAGGTGGATTAAATCCAAATTATCCAGGGGATCAATGGCATGCTGGCTTATCTCAAATGTTAGTGGCATGCAGAGCCTATGGAATTCGACCAATTGATGGTCCTTTTGGGGACTTTAATGATCCTGAGTCTTATAAAGATGCTGCAAGAAGAGGCGCTGCTCTTGGTTTTGAGGGAAAGTGGGCAATTCACCCTTCACAAATTGAATTGGCTAATGAGATTTATACGCCACCAGAATCAGAAGTTTCACATGCTAAACAAATTCTTATTGCATTAGATGAAGCAGCTATGGAGGGGCGTGGAGCGGCTCAATTAAACGGACGAATGATTGATGCTGCTTCTGCAAAGATGGCTGAAAATATTGTCAACACAGATAATGCAATAAATGGGAAAGTTATTGCGTAATTATGAATATTCATGAGTATCAAGCTAAGAAGCTATTAGCCAAATATGGAGTTCCAATACCAAAGGGTGGTATTGCTCACTCTGCGACTGAGGCAATTTACCAAGCAAGTGAGCTGGGTGGAAGTAAATGGATTGTTAAAGCTCAGCTTCATTCAGGCGCTCGTGGAAAAGCTGGCGGCGTAAAGCTATGTAATAGTCATCAAGAAATTGCTGATTTTTGTCATAACCATCTTGGTAAAAAGCTTGTAACTCACCAGACTGGCCCTGAGGGTAAGATGGTTTCAAGTATCTATGTTGAAGAAGCGAGTGATATTGCTAAAGAGCTTTACTTTAGTATTGTTCTTGATAGGGCTACTCAAAAAGTCACCTTAGTCGCCTCCACAAAAGGCGGCATGGACATTGAAAAAGTTGCAGAAGAAACGCCAGAAAAAATTTCAAAAATTATGATTGACCCTGCTGTTGGGATGCAGCCTTTTCAGGCTCGTCAGTTAGCTTTTACATTAGATTTACCTAATGAAGTTGTTGGTGCTGCTAGTCGAGCGGTGATGAAATGCTATCGTGCATTCCGCGATAATGATGCAAATTTATTGGAAATTAATCCATTAATATTGACAACTGATAATAAAGTTATGGCTATTGATGCGAAGATGACATTTGATGAGAATGCACTTTATCGTAGGCCAGAAATTTTAGAATTTCGTGATAAGACGCAAGAGGATCCTCGTGAAACCAATGCTGCTGAACATGATTTAAGTTATGTTGGCCTAGATGGAAATATTGGATGTCTGATTAATGGTGCAGGTCTTGCTATGGCGACAATGGATATGATTCAACATGCTGGTGGAGAGCCTGCAAATTTTCTAGATATTGGTGGCGGCGCATCCGCTGAGAGGGTTGCCACATCGATTGAATTAGTATTATCTGATGAATCTGTAGAAGCTATTCTGATTAATATTTTTGCTGGAATAAATCGATGCGATTGGGTTGCCCAAGGCATTGTGGATTTACTAAATAAGCGAGATATTGATATTCCTTTAGTTGTTCGCTTATCTGGAACTAATGTAGAAAAGGGACAGAAAATATTAAAAGATAGTGGAAAAAAAGTTATAACAGCAGATACCTTATCTGATGCAGCACTCAAAGTTGTGTCTGCATGGAAGCAAGAAAAAGAGAGTAAGAGTTAATTATGAGTATTTTTATTGATGAAAAAACCCCAGTTTTAGTTCAGGGAATAACTGGCCGCATTGGCTCTTTTCATACTCAAGAGATGATTGACTATGGCACAAATATTGTTGCAGGTGTTACTCCTAGTAAAGGTGGAACAACCCATTTAGGAAAGCCTGTATTTAACACAGTTGAAGAGGCCGTTGAAGCTACGGGTGCAGAAGCTAGTATTGTTTTTGTACCACCAGCCTATGCTGCTGATGGAATTATGGAAGCAGCAGAATCAAACATAAGATTTTGTGTTAGCATTACTGATGGAATACCAACACATGATATGATTAGAGTGAAGCGCTATATTAATAGCGCTCCCCAAGAAAAACGCATGGTTTTAACGGGGCCTAATTGTGCTGGCACGATTAGCCCAGGAAAATCATTATTAGGCATTATGCCTGGGCATATTTATAAACAAGGCAGCGTTGGCTTGATTGGAAGATCGGGAACTTTAGGCTACGAGGCCGCATCTCAAATGAAAGATCTAGGTATTGGTATTAGCACCAGTGTTGGAATAGGTGGTGATCCAATTAATGGAAGTTCTTTCTTAGAGATTTTGAAACATTTTGAAAATGATGATGAAACCGAAGCCGTAATGATCATTGGGGAAATCGGTGGTCCCCAGGAGGCAGAGGTAGCTGAATATTTTGAAAAACATATGGATAAGCCAATGGCAGCATATATTGCTGGGCTAACAGCTCCTGCTGGACGAACAATGGGCCATGCAGGTGCCATAGTTAGCTCAAGAGGTGAAAGTGCTGCAGAAAAGGTAGTTATTCTTAAAGATGCTGGAATCATGGTAGCTCCTACTCCCTCTGATATGGGCTCTACAGTGGCAGCACTCTTAAAAGGTCATTAGATATCTAAATATATTTATCTGGTTGGACTATATAATATCTTTATTTAACCTAATACTTTTAATCTAGTATTTCAAAATGAAGAGCTTAAATATAATTTATCATAAAGCCTCAGTAACTCGTGAAAGGCGAAATAATTTAAATAATCATCCTTCAATCGTACTTTGGTTTACTGGGCTTTCTGGCTCTGGTAAATCTACTTTGGCCCATGCATTGGAGGAAAAATTATTTCAAAGAGGCTGCAGAACATTTGTGCTAGATGGAGATAATGTTCGTTATGGTTTAAATTCCAATCTTGATTTTAGTAAGACTGATAGAGCTGAAAATATTCGCCGAATTAGTGAAGTTAGTAAACTGATGATTGAAGCTGGTTTAATTGTAATGACTGCCTTTATTAGTCCATTTAAAAAAGATCGGAATGAAGCTAGAAACTTGATTTCTAATGATCACTTTATAGAGATTTTCTGTAAAGCTAGTATAGAAACTTGTGAGAAAAGAGATGTTAAGGGGCTATATAAGCTTGCAAGGGCAGGGGAAATAAAAAACTATACAGGTATTGACTCTCCTTATGAAGTCCCAGAAAATCCAGAATTAATAATTAATACTGATAAAGAGACATTAGATTATTCGGTATCCAGGATTCTCAAATTTCTTGAGAGAAAGGATTTAATTATTAAGGATGAATTAAATGAAAATTGATCAGAAAAAACTTTTAGCTCAAGCGGAAAGATTTTCCAATAATGGCAATTTAAAAAGAGCAAAAAATCTTTATCTATCTATCCTTAAAGATAATCCTCAAAACCTTCAAGCAATTAAGGGGCTTGAGGCTTTAAAGGAAGATAAAAATGTCAATAATCAGCTTGAGTTATCCCAGGAGCAAGTTAACTCTGTTATTGCTCTATACTCAAGCGGAAAAATTCAGGATGCAATAGATAAAATTAAATCCTTAAATAATGACTTTCCTAATGTGCCATTACTTTTTAATATTTTAGGTGTTTGTTATAAGTCACTTGGCCAGCTTGCAGCTGCCGCTAAAATGCTTCAGACTGCAATAACTATCAAACCCGACTATGCAGAAGCCTATTACAATCTTGGTGTTACTCTTGCTGCAAATGGAGAGCTAAAAGCCGCAGTTAAACCTTATAAAACTGCTATAGCTCTAATTCCAAATTATCCCGATGCTCATAATAACCTTGGAAATATTTTCAAAAAACTTGGTAACTTTAAAGCTGCGATTGAGAGTTATCAGTGGGCAGTTTCATATAAGCCAGGTAAATTTGCAGGAACAGAGTTTAATCTTGGGACTCTTTTTAGTGATATTGACCATAAGACTGCTATTAAGCATTTTGAAAAGGCAATAGCTATTAAGCCAGATTTTGCTGAGGCCTATTATAGTCTTGGTCTTGTTTTTAAAGATTTAGGGCTAGAAAGTAAAGCTATTGAGAGTTATAAAAAGGCAATTAATATTAGGCCAGACTATATAGATGTTTATAAGGATTTAAGTAATATTCAGAAATTTAAAAAAAATGATATACATTTACTTCATATGCAAAAACTTTTAGCCAAAAGTGATTTGAGTAAATTAGACTTTATAAACTTAAATTTTGCATTAGCTAATGCAAATGAAGGCCTTAAAAATCAAGATGAACAATTTAAATACTTAAATGAAGGCAATCGATTGCGAAAAATAGATTTAAACTACTCTTTTGATAATGATCAGCAATTATTTTCGAAAATAAAAAAGAAATTTAAGTCCCTTCCTTCTATTGTTAAAAATTCTTCCTATGGGACTTCAACGATAAGGCCCATTTTTATTGTTGGAATGCCAAGATCTGGCTCATCTTTAATTGAGCAAATTATTGCTAGCCATAATGAGGTCTTCGGTGCAGGTGAATTAGATTTTTTAAATAATATCATGTTTAAAGAATTAAAAGAGCAATCAGATAAGGATGGTTTTTCTGAGAATGCTTTGCTTTCTATTCGCCAATATTATTTAGATTCACTTTCTAGATTAAACACCTCTAAAAAAATTATTACAGATAAATTGCCTTTGAATTTCCGATATATTGGATTTATATTGTCAGCCTTTCCTGAAGCCAAGATTATTCATGTTAAAAGAGACGCTGTTGCTACTTGCTGGTCTATTTATAGACATAGTTTTACTAGTAATGGAAATGGCTATGCTTATAACCAGGAAGATATAGCTAGATATTATGGGTTATATTCAGAACTTATGGACTTTTGGCATGAGTCATATCCAAATCAAATATATGATCTAGGTTATGAAGATTTGACCGTCAACCAACAAGAAGAGACTCAGAAGTTATTGAAATATTGTGAGTTAGAGTGGGATAAAAACTGCTTAAATTTTCATACTAATGAACGCGCCGTTCAAACTGCCAGTTCAATACAAGTTAGAAAAAAGATGTACCAAGGAAGTTCTGAGGCTTGGAAAGAATATGAAGCATATTTAAAAATACTAATTAAAGGACTTAGCTCTTTCAGAGCATCAAGATAACTATGGCTGTATTAACACAAGAACAAATTACATTAGTTTCAACACTTTATAATAATGGACAGATACAAGAAGCAATAGATAAAATTAAAGCCTTAGATAAAGACTTTCCTAATGTGCCATTACTTTTTAATATCTTAGGTGTATGTTATCAAACAATCGGCCAGCTTCAGGAGGCTTCACAGGCCTTTTTGAACGCCATAAAAATTAAATCTGACTATGCTGAGGCGCATTTTAATCTTGGACTCATATACCAACAGCTAAATAAATTAGACAGTGCAGTAAAGGCTTATAAGAATGTAATATCACTTACTCCAAATTACCCTAGCGCCCATAATAACCTTGGAATTATATATTTAGGAATGAGCCAGCTAGATATTGCGGTTGAACATTTTGAGTGGGCACTGGCTTATAAATATGATTTTGCAGAGGCCTATAATAATCTTGGTGCCACCCTTCAGAGACAAGGTAAGCTTGATCTTTCCTTTAATAACTTTAAGCAAGCAATAGCAATTAAGCCAGAATATGCACAAGCTCATAGTAATCTTGGAAATTTATTTCAAATTAGTGGGGAAGTAGATTCTGCAGTTAAAAGTTTTGAAAGTGCAATAGCTCACAAGCCTGGATATGCTGAAGCTCACCGTAATTTAAGCTTACTAAAAAAATATTCAGAAAATGATGTACACATTACTCAAATGAAATCACTTTTTTCTAATACATCTCTGAGCAACCCAGACAGAATGCACTTAAGCTTTGCTTTAGCTAAAGTAAATGAAGATTTAGGAGTGGAAGGCCAGTTATTTGAATTCTTGAATGAAGGTAATCGATTACGAAAAGAGCAGCTAAATTTCTCTTTTGATAAATTTGAGAAACACCGCTCTATTATTAAAAATCTATTCAGCACAACTCTTCCCATAATTGAAAAACCTTCAACAATAAGGCCCATTTTTATTGTTGGAATGCCAAGATCTGGCACGTCTTTAGTTGAGCAAATTATCTCTAACCATCATCAAGTATATGGTGGCGGTGAGTTGGAAGATTTCTCTAATATTATTAACTCAATTCTTCAAGATGAGCCAACTTCTGGTAAGGCGAGTTTATCTAAAAAAACCATAAGCTCTGTTCGCCAAAAGTATTTAGATACACTTTCTAAACTTAATACCCCTAAAAAAATTATTACAGATAAATTGCCTTTAAACTTTCGATATATTGGATTTATTTTATCCGCCTTTCCTGAGGCAAAGATTGTCCATGTTAAAAGAGATGCTATGGCAACATGTTGGTCTATTTATAAACATTATTTTAGCTCTAAAGGAACTGGGTGGGCATATAGCCAGGAAGATCTAGCTAAATATTATGGATTGTATTTACAACTTATGGAATTTTGGCATGAGATATATCCAAATCAAATATATGATCTAGGTTATGAGGACTTGACCAACAACCAAGAAGAAGAGACCCAAAAATTATTGGAATATTGTGAACTAGAGTGGGATCAAGACTGCTTAAATTTTCATACCAATGAACGCGCCGTTCACACCGCCAGTTTAATGCAAGTTAGAAAAAAGATGTATCAAGGAAGTTCTGAGGTTTGGAAGCAATATTCAACTCATCTTAAGCCGCTAATAAAGGGACTTGGCTTTTGATGAGTAATATTTTTTATTTTTCATTCACTAGAAAGTTTAATTAGTTAAAAATAATAAAAGGATAGTTAAAATATTTTTATGAAAACTCTCACAATTATCATTCCAGAGAGAATGTCAGGAAATAGATTAGATGCCTCATTATCTGAAATGCTGCCTGATCATTCGCGCTCAAAAATTTCTGCATGGATTAAATCTGGAGATGCTTTAATTAATCAAAAATTTTTTAAGCCAAAAGACAAATCTTGTGGCAATGAAATTGTTTATTTAACCTTTAATCAGAAGAAAACTAATGACTGGATTGCTGAGAAGATTCCATTAAATGTTGTTTATGAAGATGAAGATATTATTGTAATAAATAAGCAATCCGGTCTTGTTACTCATCCAGGGGCAGGAAATTGGACTGGTACTTTAGCAAACGCTCTACTCTATTATGATTCAGATCTATCAAAGCTTGATAGGGCTGGTATTGTTCATCGATTAGATAAAAATACTTCAGGTTTAATGGTTGTTGCAAGAAATGAAAAATCACAAAAATATTTGGTTGAACAGTTACAATCACACCTTGTTGAAAGAGAATATTCTGCAATAGTTTACGGACATATGATTGCAGGTGGAACAGTTGATGAACCTATAGGACGAGATCCAAGAGACAGGGTTAAACAAGCCGTTTTAACAATTGGAAAAGAAGCTAGGACTCACTATAGAGCAATTGATCGGTTTAAAAGCCATACTCATGTGAAGGCAATTTTAGAAACTGGTCGGACTCATCAAATACGCGTTCATTTGTCTTATGTTGGTCATTCTTTGATTGGAGATCCAATGTATGGTGGCAGAGTTCGTTTTCCAAAAAAAGCAAGTGAGGAGCTAAAGGATGCACTACTTAATTTTAAAAGGCAGGCGCTTCACTCAAAAAAATTAACTCTAATTCATCCTATTTCAGGAGAGTCAATGTCATGGAAGATACCTCTGCCAGATGATATGGCAGGGTTGTTGGAAGTCTTAAAAAAGTGTGATTCCTGATAATTTTGACTAATTAAAATTATGATTTTTTTTCCAAATAATATTAAGTTACTTTCAACACCAAGGCTTTTAGAGGGTGGGAGAAGCAAAGGTAACTTTGATAACTTTAATTTGGCTCTTCATGTTGATGATTATCAGAACTCAGTATTGGCAAATCGTGACTTATTGTTAAGGCACTATAATTTACCTTCTGCGCCAACATGGATTAATCAAACGCACTCTAAAATAACCGTTGATGCTGATGCAATATCATCAATAGTGAATGCTGATGCAAGTTATAGCAAAAAAATTGGGACTGTTTGTGGAGTTCTTACAGCTGACTGCTTACCAATTTTTGCATGTAATAAAGAGGGAACTGTTGTTGGAATTGCCCATGCTGGTTGGAGAGGTTTAGTTGATGGAGTTATAGAATCTTTAATTGAATCTTTGAATTGTAAAGGAGAAGACTTAATAGTGCACTTAGGGCCGGCAATTTCCCAATTATCTTTTGAAGTAGGAGGTGAGATTAAATCTCAATATCTTTCTAAAAATAAAAATTTTGAAAATTGCTTTACTTATTTAAATAATAAATATTATCTTGATTTATATGATGCAGCAAGAGTGGTACTAAAAAGCTTTGGAATTAGTTCAATTAGTGGGGGTGATAGGTGCACTTATAAAGAGTCAGGTCATTTTTTTTCATACCGAAGAGATGGTAAGTACTCAGGAAGGATGGCTCATTTAATATGGATGGAGTAGCTTTAAGACCTTGCTTCTTTCTCTTTACCTTTAACACTAAATTTCATTTCTCCATTGTCTTTATCAGGTAAGTAATAGTGAAGTGATTTCTGCCTGCGTTGCTTTTGCTGAGTGATACATCCACGAACTTCAAAATCATTATTTAACTCTATATCGTTGTATGAGGAGTTAAGGCATCTCAATAGCTGCTTATTATTTTCGATAACGTACTGACGAAAGTATAGCTCATCATTAAAATCAATAATGACATAAGCTTCATTATGAATTGGCATTCCAGGATCAACAATGATAATAGAATTTTCACTGAATTCAGGCGACATCATATTGCCAATGTTTTGAAGCGCATATGGCTCTGAATTAGTTGAGCAAGTGCTTTGAAATAAAGCTTTGGGGTTATCTAATGCTGACATTGAGGGCAATAATATGTGGCTCTTTGATTTTGTATTATTTTTTTAATTTTACCATCACATCTATTACAAGGCATATCATTGCGGCCATAGACAGATAAGATTTGAGAAAAATAACCAGATTCACCATCAACATTTGAAAAATCATTTAGAGTGGTGCCTCCATTATTAATGGCATCCAATAATATTTTTTTTATGCATTGAGTAAGTTTTTTGTATCTATCCCTTGATGTTTTTCCAGAAACTCTTTTTGGAGAGATTCCTGCCAAAAATAAACTTTCAGATGCATAAATATTACCAACGCCAACGACAATATTACTATCCATAATAAAAGACTTTATATTTCTTGTTTTACCGATTGATAAATTATATAGTGAGTAGTCATCAAACTCATAGCTCAAAGGCTCTGAGCCAAGATTACTTAATAGTTTCAGTTGTTCATTATTTTTTTGCCAAAGGATTGAGCCAAAACGACGTGGGTCATGAAAGCGCATACTAAAAGAGTTGTCGAATTTTAGTTCAAAGTGGTGATGCTTTTTTAATGGCTCACTTGAGGGTACTACACTAATAGAACCAGACATTCCCAGATGCATTACTAACTGTCCATCTTCAAAGTCTACCAATAAGTATTTGGCACGTCTTGATATTTTTTTAATGATTTGATTTTTTATAGTTTCAATAAGATGAAAAGGTATTTCCCACCGAAGCTGTTTTTTATAGATGTGAACAGATAAAATTTTCCTTTCAACAATTAAAGGTTCTAGGCCTCGTCGGGTAGTTTCAACCTCAGGAAGTTCAGGCATTTTCTGTTATTTGCGTTGAACAGGGTCAAGTATTTTGAGGTAGCTTTGCCAGTCTTTAAACGAAGCTGTATGGGCTATCATGGAAATTAACCTCCTAGCATAGCTTTTTTCAAACTTTTTTGAATTGGACTACTAGATAGGAAAATTCCAAAAAAAGCCTTTTTAAATTCTATTCCAACAATTGTATCAATGTATTTGGAGTTTTTAAGGACGTCAACCCCTGAATCTGGTAAATAAATGAACTCATAAAAGTCACCGGAGCCAACATCAGTATTAAATGTAGCGTTTAGCTGGTCAATCTCTTTCTTGATTGGAGTAGTATTTTTCTTAGTTGA
>Ga0075445_10001774_pt1 | contig 10903 bp, 7 predicted proteins | sample CoawatmetaG02DNA_FD_72350 | JGI IMG/M metagenome (GOLD analysis project Ga0075445, IMG submission 72350) | Marine microbial communities from the West Antarctic Peninsula - Coastal water metaG029-DNA | ecosystem: Environmental > Aquatic > Marine > Coastal | place: Atlantic Ocean: West Antarctic...
TCCCTGAATCAGGCCCTGCCAGAGCGACTAAACGACGTCAGCGAAAGAGACCGGGCTCTTCTGCAACAGTTGAGCTATGGCACATTACGCCAAAGCCCTCGGCTAAACGCTATTCTCAAGCAGCTACTCGACAAACCCCTGCGCGACAAAGACCGAGACATACAAGGCCTTTTGCTGTGTGGCCTATATCAATTAGACAGCACACGGGTTCCGGACCATGCGGCTGTAGCCGCCACCGTGGATGCCACCCGTGCTTTGAAAAAGCACTGGGCAAAGGGCATGACCAATGCGGTGCTGCGACGTTACCTTCGCGAACGCGAGCAATTGACACAGGCGCTTGATCAAGCCTCAGCCGCCAGCCATCCAACATGGTTGTTTCAAAAAATATTGGTGCAATGGCCTACTGCCGCATCCGCGATCATCGATGCTAACAACCAACAGCCCCCAATGACTCTGCGCGTAAACCGCGGCCAAGTCTCTAGGGACGACTATCTTAGCAACCTTAAAGACCATGGAATTGCGGCCAAAGCGGGCAACCTCAGTAGGCATGCCATTCAATTAGCCGTGCCGATAGATGTCTGGGATCTGCCCGAATTCAGCGCTGGCAGGGTGAGCGTTCAGGATGAAGCGGCCCAAATGGCCGCCTTACTGTTACACGCGAAAGCGGGAGAACGCATACTGGATGCCTGTGCCGCGCCGGGCGGCAAAGCCTGCCACATATTGGAATTACAGCCAGAGCTGGCCGAGCTTGTCGCCATGGATATCGACGAACTGCGCCTGCAAAAAGTGTCCGAAAACTTACAGCGGCTGAACCTGAAGGCGACTCTGATAACCGGCGATGCCGCACAACCCCCTGCAGCGCTGGAACCGGCAAGTTTTGACCGTATTCTGGTGGATGCACCCTGCTCCGCCAGCGGTGTTATTCGCCGCCACCCGGATGTGAAATTGCTGCGCCGAGAAAGCGATATTGCGCCTCTGGCAGAGCAGCAGCTGTGCATTTTGCGGGGCCTGTGGCCTCTGCTAAAAACAGGCGGTACGTTGGTGTACGCGACCTGTTCTATCCTAGACGAAGAAAACAGCCAGGTGATACGGCGTTTCCTCGCCGACAAGGGCGACGCCGAGCTATCTGACACCGAAATGGCCGGTAGCGAGTCCGTCGCTTGCGGGCGCCAACTCCTGCCATCAAGCGACGGTAGCGACGGTTTGTTCTACGCTACCCTAAAAAAGGCCGGACAATAGTTGTGCATAATTGCGCCTCACCGGCGCTTACAATTATCGAGTGATTTCTTTATCGTAACGGGACACTGACCTCTTCTTCATTCACCAGAACACATCGAGCCATGAAGATTATCATTCTCGGGGCTGGCCAAGTTGGCGGCACCCTCGCCGAGCACCTGGCCAACGAACAAAATGACATCATCGTCGTGGATACTGACGCCGATAAATTACGCGCGCTGACGGATCACCTCGATATTGGCACGGTGGTCGGCGGCGCATCTCACCCCAACACGCTTTACCAAGCAGGCGCTGAAGATGCTGACATGCTTGTCGCTGTCACCAACAGCGACGAAATCAACATGATGGCTTGCCAGGTCGCACACACGCTCTTTAAAACCCCCACCAAGATTTGTCGCGTTCGCTCGCCCAATTACCTGACGCATCAGGAGCAGTTGTTTTCACGAGACCATATCCCTGTCGACGTCATCATTGGTCCAGAACAGCTAGTCACCAAAAACATCCAGAGACTGATAGAAAACCCTGGCGCCCTGCAGGTGCTCGATTTTGCCAAAGGCCGCGTCCAGCTGGTTGCCGTGAAGGCCTACCATGGAGGTCCGATTGTTGGTCATGAGCTGAAAGAAATCCGCCGACATATGCCGAAGGTCGACACACGCGTCGCTGCCATTTTTCGGCAGGACCGCGCCATCATCCCTGAGGGCGATACCGTCGTAGAAATCGATGACGATGTTTTCTTTATCGCAGCCAAAGAAAACATCAAAGCGGTCATGTCTGAGTTGCGCAAAGTCGACAAGCCCTACAAGCGTGTGATGATTGCCGGGGGTGGCAACATAGGCGCAACGCTAGCGCAGAATCTCGAAAGCAAGTATCAAGTGAAACTTATCGAGAAGTCCTACGCTCTTTGCCGAACGCTGTCTGAACGGCTCAAGCACTGTATCGTCCTGCACGGCAGCGGCTCCGAGCCGCAACTGCTTGCCTCCGAAAATATCGAGGCCACGGACGTATTTTGCGCCCTCACTAATAGCGACGAAGCCAATATCATGATGTCGATGCTGGCCAAACGGATGGGCGCCAAAAAGGTTATCACACTGATCACTAATGCCGCCTATGCCGAACTGGTCGGTGACGAAATCGATATCGCCATATCGCCACAGCAAATTACCATCGGCAGCCTACTAACGCATGTGCGCAAGGGCGATATCAGCAACGTTCATTCACTGCGGCGCGGGGCCGCAGAGGCTATTGAGGTAACAGCCCACGGTGACACCCGCTCCTCTAAAGTTGTCGGCAGGCGCCTGGAAGACATCACTTTGCCAAAAGGCGTAACCATAGGAGCCATTGTGCGCGAAGAAAAAGTCCTTATCGCACACGGGCATGTCGTGGTAGAGACTGATGACCATGTCATCATATTTCTGCTTGATCGCAAACAGATTGGCGCTGTCGAAAAGCTCTTCGCTGTTGGCTTCGGATTTTTTTCCTAGTCGATGCATTTCTCAGTCTCATTTCGGATTCTCGGCGTCTTGCTCATGTTGTTCAGCTCTATTCAGCTGGTGCCTCTGACCCTTGCACTGATGGAAAAAGACGGCAGTGCTGCTGGATTTGTCTCTGCGATATGCATTACTTTCTTTTCCGGCCTGTTGATGTGGTTCCCCCTGCGCAATGCCAGTCATGAGTTGCGAATCCGTGATGGCTTCCTAATCACCTCTATGTTCTGGACGGTACTAGGCTTGTTCGGTGCGCTGCCCTTTGCCCTCGCCGACACCCTGGATTTGACGCCTGTCAGCGCAATATTTGAGTCTCTTTCAGGCCTTACCGCTACCGGCGCCACGGTTATCGTGGGACTCGATAGCCTACCTCATTCTATTCTCATCTACCGACAGCTACTGCAGTGGCTAGGCGGCATCGGCATTATCGTGGTGGCGGTGGCAATACTGCCAATGCTGGGCGTGGGAGGCATGCAGCTGTATCGAGCGGAAACGCCGGGACCCTCGAAAGACAGCAAGCTAACACCTAGAATCACCGAGACAGCCAAGGCGCTATTTAGCGTTTATCTGCTACTCACCATCGCCTGCGCCATCGCCTATTATGCCGTCGGCATGTCGGGCTTTGATGCGATCGCTCACTCTTTTTCTACAGTTTCTCTAGCAGGATTTTCAACACACGATGACAGCCTTGGTTTCTTCAAAAGTGATGCGGTTCTAGTCGTTGCCTCGATATTTATGTTTATTTCGAGTATTAATTTCGGCTTACACTTCATGGCGTGGCGGCGGGGATCCGTCGCATCCTATCGCAAAGACTCTGAGACCCGTTTTTATATTACGGCAGTATCGGTATGCATGCTGATTACCATTTACTGCCTGATCATCTGGGACATACACGGCCATAAAGACAGTATTCTTCACGGCGTATTTCAGGTGCTGTCTATTATCACCACGACCGGATACTCCACTGGCAATCTTTCTGTCTGGCCTGTAGCCCTGCCGATTATGGCGATCTTCTTTTCTTGCATGGGCGGCTGCGTTGGCTCAACCACAGGCGGCATCAAAGCCATGCGTGTCATGCTAATTTATAAACAGGGCCTGCGAGAACTGAAACAACTGGTGCACCCCCAGGCGGTGATTCCATTAAAGGTCGGAGGGCGCCGAGTAGAAGCGACGGTGGTCAGTGCTGTGTGGAGTTTTTTTGCCGTCTATACATCGTCGTATATCATTTTATTATTAATGCTAATGCTAACCGGAATGGACTTCATAACCGCCTTCTCATCAGTTGCGGCAGCGCTTAACAATCTGGGGATAGGCATCGCCGGCGTCGCGAATGGGTTTAGCGGCATTAGTGAAACGGCTAAAGGCATCATGTGCTTTGCCATGCTACTCGGGCGTTTAGAGATCTTTACGCTGCTGGTGTTATTTACCCCGGCATTCTGGCGCATCTAACCTCCACCGTTGGCCAACGTCGTTTGGGTTCAGCGTATAGCGGGTCGTGTCTTCTTGATCATTTCATACGCAGCCTGAATTTCCTGCGCACGCGCCGTAGCCAGTTTTATCATATCTTCAGGAACACCTTTTGCGATCAGCTTGTCTGGATGATTTTGGCTCATCAGCTTGCGATAGGCGCGTTTCAGCTCCTTGTCACCGATCGTCCTGTCGACGCCCAGCGCCGAGTAGGCATCCTCTAAACTATGCTCCGAGCGCGCAGCCGAGCCGCCCTGCTGAAAATTCTCCTGCGCACGGGACATGCGAAGCATTAATTCCAATTGTGTGGCGCTCAGCCCCATCAGACCAGCAATGCGCACCAGCGCCTCGTGTTCAGACGGCTCAATGCCCTTATCGACTTGGGCCAGAGAGATCAGGAACAGCAATAGGGTCTGTTGCAATTTTCGTCGAGGGCCACACGTCTTTAAAAAATCGGCGACCACCGGTTCGATTTCAAAACCAACAACAGAGCCCTGTCTAAATAGGTCAATCGCGCGCGCGCGTTGATCGCCGCTTAACCCCATCTGCGCAATGAAGTTTTCGGTATGGTCTATTTCTGAACGAGAAACATGGCCATCTACCTTCGCCAAATACCCTGCCAGCAGAAAGGTGGTCTCAAAAAAACTATTTTTCACCCGCTCAACGTTCTCTGGCGAACCGAACAGCAGCGCGTTATTCAAACCACGGTCGAACATATGCCCTATAAACACGCCAAAAACGAGACCCGCCACGCCACCGACCGAGAACCCAATTAATCCGCCAATCACTTTTCCGAAAAACATACGCTTCCTCTGCCTCGAGCCACATTCCTGCTTGGCGTTTGTAGCAACCGTGCAAAAACAACTTGCCAGAATGCGGCGTCACCCACACCAGTATAAAACGTCGTAAATTTACAGAAGAATTTTACTTTCGGGGAAAGCGCGTATTATGACGCTAAAAGAGGCTGTATAATAGCAAGCTTTTTGCAGTGACATGATGAGCGAACCAGTGGCACAAACCAAAAACAAAATTCTTACGTTTCAAGCGCTGATATTTAAGCTTCAACAGTTCTGGGCAGAGCAGGGGTGCGTTGTGCTGCAGCCGTTGGATATGGAAGTCGGTGCAGGGACATTCCACCCAGCGACCTTCCTGCGCGCGATAGGGCCTGAAAGCTGGAGCGCAGCTTACGTGCAGCCCTGCCGCCGCCCGACCGACGGACGTTACGGAGAGAACCCTAACCGCCTGCAACAGTATTACCAGTTTCAGGTCATCATGAAACCCTCCCCTGACGACCTGCAAGAGTTGTATCTTCAGTCACTGGCAATATTGGGCGTTGATACGGCCATTCACGACGTGCGCTTTGTTGAAGACAATTGGGAATCTCCCACTCTGGGCGCATGGGGCCTAGGATGGGAGGTTTGGTTGAACGGCATGGAGGTGACACAGTTCACCTACTTCCAGCAAGCGGGAGGGCTGGAATGCTATCCGGTCACCGGCGAAATTACTTATGGCATCGAACGCATCGCGATGTATCTGCAAGGCGTAGACAGCATTTACGATTTAGTGTGGTCGGACGGGCCCGGAGGCAAAGTGACCTACGGTAATGTGTTCCACCAGAATGAGGTAGAAATGTCCCGCTATAATTTCGAAGAGGCCGACGTCAAACAGCTGTTTGCCACCTTCGATCACTGCGAGCAAGAAGCCTTGCGGCTGGTCGAAAAAGACCTGTCTTTACCCGCCTATGAAATGGTGATGAAAGCGTCCCATGTTTTTAACCTGCTCGATGCTCGGCACGCCATTTCTGTTACCGAGCGCCAGCGCTTTATACTGCGCGTGAGGACTCTGGCGCGGGCGGTTGCAAAGGCTTATTTCGATACTCGGGCAGCACTGGGTTTCCCGCTAGCCACTGAGGCACTGCGCATAGAGGCCCTGGATCGGATTCAGGCAGAGGCACAATAGCGTATGAGCACTGACACTCTGCTGGTGGAATTGGGAACGGAGGAATTGCCTCCAAAGACATTGAAGCCTCTGAGCTTGGCATTTCGAGACGGCATTGTAGCCGGCCTGAAGCAACGCGAGCTACGTTATGGCAAGGTGCAGTGTTTCGCCACACCGCGCCGTTTGGCCGTCCTCATTTTTGACGTCCAGTTAAAAGCGCCCGAGAAAATAATTGAAGTTCTAGGGCCTCCGCTGGATCGCGCTCGAGACGAGGCGGGAAACTGGTCGAACGCCACCAACGGTTTTGCTAAAAAGCAGGGCGTGGAACCGGAGCAACTGCAAACGATCGATACCCCTAAAGGACCACGTTTAGGACTTCAAAAGACCGTGCCCGGCGTTGCCGCGCGTGATGTTCTAAACGCGATGATACAAAGCAGCATTGCGGACTTGCCCATTGCGCGGCGCATGCGCTGGGGAGCCCGTCGAGAGGAGTTCGTCAGGCCGGTACACTGGGTAGTCGCCATGCTGGGCCAGGATTGCGATCACGGTACAATTTTTAACCTAAGCACCGGCAACACAACGCGCGGCCACCGCTTTCATAGCAGCGGCCACATTACGCTAAATCACGCTAAGGATTACGAGTCTGCACTGGCAAAGGCCAAAGTGGTCGCCTCGTTTGAGCAGCGCCAACAGATCATTCGTGAACAAGTAGATGCTCAGGCCCAGGCTTTGGGTGCAAACGCTGTTATAGCGCCAGATTTGCTCGATGAGGTCACCGGACTTGTGGAATGGCCGGTAGCCCTCACGGGTTCCTTTGAGGAACGCTACTTGCAGGTGCCGCCAGAGGCACTGATTTCGTCCATGAAAGAGCATCAGAAATACTTTCATGTGGTCGATAACGAGGGCGAGCTTCTCCCCCACTTTATAACCGTAGCCAATATTGAAAGTGCTGATCCGCAGCAGGTCATCGCAGGTAATGAGCGCGTCATTCGCCCGCGGCTGTCAGACGCGGCCTTTTTCTTTGAAACGGACAAGAAGATTCCGCTTGGCGAGCGTGTCCCTAGCCTAGGCAATATCGTCTTTCAACAAAAGCTGGGCACCCTGCTAGATAAGACCCTGCGCATAACCCAGCTTGCCGCTTTGCTGGCACCGGACGTCGGGGCATCGGTTGCACTTGCCCAGCGGGCTGCGCAACTGAGTAAAGCCGATCTGGTAACCGATATGGTACTAGAGTTTGCCGATATGCAGGGCATTGCCGGGTCCTACTATGCGCTACACGATGGCGAAGAAGCTGATGTTGCTGCGGCTCTAGCGCAACAATATTGGCCAAAGTTTGCCGGCGACCGTCTTCCGGATAACGCAACGGCCTGCACCCTAGGTCTTGCAGATCGACTGGACACACTGGTCGGAATTTTCGGAATCGGACAACCACCCACCGGTTCCAAAGATCCCTTTGCGCTGCGCAGAGCATCATTAGCAGTATTGCGCATTTTAGTAGAGAAACGCTTAGATCTGGACTTGAGAGAATGCCTGGATCAGGCCGTGTCCCAGTATCCGGCAAGCACTCTCGCCGACGGGACTGCAGGGCAGGTGTTTGACTATATGATCGAACGCTTTCGCGCCTGGTATGAAGAGGAGAATATTCCTGCCGAAGTGTTCAAGTCTGTCAGCGCACGAAATCTGTCCCGCCCGCTGGATATTCAGCGTCGTGTAGAAGCCGTACACGCCTTTTCACTGTTGCCCCAGGCGCAGGCTCTGGCGGTCGCCAACAAGCGTGTTTCCAATATCCTTGGCAAGTTAGAAAGTGCTCACTCTTTTAGCGATGTGAACGCTAACTTACTTGTTGAGCCACAGGAAAAGGTACTTTTGGGCTGCCTCGAGGACCTTAGCAATACGTGCCGCAAGCACTTGGAGCGCGATGAGTATACTGAAGCATTGTCATGTCTGGCCGCCTTGCGTGAGCCTGTAGATGCTTTTTTCGATGACGTAATGGTCAACGTAAAAGATGCTCCGTTGCGTGATAACCGCCTTAACCTGCTAAAGCGTCTGCGTGATCTTTTCTTAGAAGTGGCTGATATCTCTCTATTGGCTGTCAGCAAATAACATTAGGGCCTTTAAGCGGCCAGATGGCCTGTAGGCCAGTGAATCCAAGGGGCCTTCAAGCCGATAGGTGCAGCGCTTGATAATCACCGCTCAACCAGCGTCACACATGATGAGTGATGCGGTGCAGCGCAGACACCGCCACAGCGTGGCTGACAAGGGGATAATCTGCCGGTGCTCGCCGGTCTAGCCACCCACCGTGTCGGGATCCCAAAACGCCTCACGTCTATATGGATAGAACATTCAAGCCGGGCATTCGCACGATGTCTGGTTATGAGTTTTCTCGATGGGGCGCGGCCTAGGGGCCGCGACGGAAGTGCATTTCGTTGTTAGAGTCAAGAGCCTGACGTGGACTCATTCATCCAATACGGTTCAGGGGGGCGGATAGTAATTTCAAAGGCCCATTCTGCACCCTGGGCCATGTCCGGTGCAGGCAAAAGAGGGGACACAGGGGCTCTCCTGTGAGGGCTGGGGTCCGTCGGCGGATTTTCACTTCCTATATGAATCGTAAGCGTTGATAATGAGTGCAGCATCTGGATTGTTCCCAGCCGGAATGATTCCTTGAAGAGGACTCTCCCCATGCCACGCATGCTGTTCTTTATGCCCTTCTTGGTGCTCGCTCTTTCGGCCGCGGTGAACGCGGACTTCACAGCGCTCGTCGACGGCGTGAGCCTGGATGGCGCGGATCTGGATGGCGCGGACCTGAGCATGGCCGCCTCCGGAGGAATTACCGGCACGCGAGCGTCACCCAAGGACTCAACGTATGCGACTCACAATACGGCCTATGTATCCTTCGATGTGTCCATGCCAATTGATTCTACAGGTTGGGTATTGGAGGGACACAATCTAACCGGCGGTGACATTGAGTATAAGGATCAAGGTTCATACATAAGTCCTTTGCTGGCTCATGAAACGGGAAAATTCAAGGCGCCGGTTGTCAAGAATAATCAGATGAAGACAATGATGAAAACAACTGTCGACTACAACGCAATTAAATTCATCAATCCTAATGGCATTAACAATCTCTTTATCAAGGCAGGGATGGGGAAGCGCACTCAACACGTTTTTAAAGGCCTTGATCCGACGATCCTCCCCGAGGGCGTCTATACCTGGAAGGCGCCCATTTTTTCCTACGGCATCGAGCATGATACGGTTGATAAAAAAACGAGCAATATACAATTTATGCAAGTGGGTTCGATTGATGACGGACCGAAGAAGATGAAAAACAATATGATGTACACGCAAGATTTCTATCTGTACTCAAGAGGGACAGGCAATACCCCTATCCCTGGGCAGCCCATCAAATCAGACCAAGGAGCGAAAGTGCTTTCCGGCTCCTATGAGAGCAAGTTTTCATGCCAGGCGGACGGTTTGTGGGGCGCTGGTGGTGATGACCCTTACAGAACAGTGTCTGGCGATTGTGAGGGTTCCTCTACCACCATGCCAGCAGGACCAAATTTAGACTACGAATACGGCTCGTTTACTTTGCCCACAGTGCATACGCCTTGGCAGGCGACGAAGCATGACACTTGTGTGGCGAAACCGGGAGGAGATCCTCAAAATGGCTGTGTCAATGCGACGATAAAATTGAGCTTCAACTATATGGCAAAGAAAATCCGTGTTCCAATTAGCTCAGAGGTAACTATTTTTGCCGAGTCTGGAACCGCCTATCGCAATGTCGGAGTGGACAATTTGCGTTATCTATGCCCTAAAGAAAATGTGTACCTAAAACACATTCTTCGCCGGAAATATTGTTTCAAGAAAAACTATATTTCGGGTGGTGCCTCCTACCCATATTTTTCCGTTGGCTACGAAGTGGTAGCTGGCGATGGCAAGCGGTATTCAGCGCGATACATCAATATTCCTGGGCAAGAAAACGGGAATAGATTGACGTGGATTGATACGTCAAATACACAAATTTATGCGATCACTCCACGTTCGGACAAAGCATCTCTGCAAGACACTAAAGAAAACCTAGCTCGGGCACTGCAGGTAATACAATCTAAGCCTGAAGTCTATAGGGTGCTCGGCATCAACTTCTTTATCCCGGCACTAAAGAAGAACGATCTATTTGAAATCCAACCTGCTGCTGTGGGCTATCCCTGACCGAAAACGTAAAGGCAGACAAGCCACAAGTGGTCATGGATGTGAAAGTTTCCCTCGAGTCGTTATGGCGATTTGCGAATGGCTGGAATCAAAAACCAAAATGATGGAGAGCGGACAGGAATTTCAAAGTATAGGACAAATAAAAGGGCTATCGTGAGCAGATCTCCTCATGGATACGAGTCACCAGGCCTGAAAAGATCGCGAACAGCCGGTCTATCACCCTGAAATCTTACCGGCGTCATTCATCGAACAATTCACATCCGGCCATTGCTGAACTATCGAACGCACAGAGGCGAGCCAGACTTTCTCAGTGGCTTCCTTGCTGAGATCATATGTTGTTTAACTGGATTTCTTTCCAGCGGAAAGCGGTAACGTCTCAGCTGGTGCTCTTGGGGGTGACGTGAAACATACGATTATCGGCAAAGGCAGCCCTTGGATACCCTGGGAAGCCCAAATCCTCCTTTTTTTCTGACACAGAATAGACCCTCTGGAACCTAGGGGGGGCCTTTAAAAGGGGGAGTGCCCAAGGTCAGTGAGATTTTATCACACAGGAAACCAAGGGGGGCCCAAGC
>Ga0075445_10001802_pt1 | contig 10827 bp, 9 predicted proteins | sample CoawatmetaG02DNA_FD_72350 | JGI IMG/M metagenome (GOLD analysis project Ga0075445, IMG submission 72350) | Marine microbial communities from the West Antarctic Peninsula - Coastal water metaG029-DNA | ecosystem: Environmental > Aquatic > Marine > Coastal | place: Atlantic Ocean: West Antarctic...
GGAAGCTCTTTGAACATTTTGAGCTCCAACATTAGAAGTCATAACAAGTATCACATTACTAAAGTCAACTTCACGGCCATTAGCATCAGTAAGCTTTCCATGATCCATGACTTGTAATAGAATATTGAAAATATCTGGATGTGCTTTCTCAATTTCATCTAATAAAAGAACCGCGTAAGGATTACTATTTACTGCCTCAGTTAATAGGCCTCCCTCGTCATAACCTACATATCCTGGAGGAGAGCCTATAAGTTTAGAAATAGCATGCCTCTCCATATATTCAGACATATCAAATCTCAATAATTTAACACCCATAATCCTTGAGAGTTGCTTACAAATTTCAGTCTTGCCAACTCCTGTAGGACCAGCAAATAAAAAAGAGCCCATTGGCTGCTCAACTGGAGAAAGGCCTGAACGAGAAAGCTTTATAGCAGTTGATAGAGACTCAACAGCATTATCTTGGCCAAAGACACCTAACTTAAGATCACTCTCTAGACTTTTAAGTAACGATTTATCATCGCTAGTAACTTGACGAGAAGGAATACGAGCTAATTTAGCAACAATATTTTCTATATCAGGAACGCCAATATTGACTTTACGCTTTGATTTAGGAAGGATCTGCTGGAGAGCGCCAACCTCATCAATGACGTCTATCGCTTTATCTGGAAGGCGTCTATCGCTTATATGTCGATGTGTTAACTCTGCTGCAGAAACTAAAGATGCAGCTGAATATTTAACCTTATGGTGTGATTGATAATATTTTTTTAGTCCATGCAAAATTTTGATTGTATCTTCAACTGAAGGCTCCTCAATATCCACTTTTTGAAAACGCCTTGTAAGTGCATGATCTTTTTCAAAAATCTTACGGTATTCATCATAGGTTGTAGAGCCTATGCACTTTAGTGAGCCATCTGCAAGTGCTGGCTTAAGAAGGTTTGATGCATCCAAAGAGCCACCGGAAACGCTACCAGCACCAATTAAAGTATGAATTTCATCGATAAAAAGCACGGAATTTTTATCTTTTTCTAAATCTGTAAGTACTGACTTTAAACGCTTTTCAAAATCACCTCTATACTTTGTGCCCGCAATTAATACGCCAACATCTAGAGAATAAATAGTTGTATTTTTTAAAATTTCAGGCACCTGTCCATCTACAATCCTCTTTGCTAGACCTTGGGCAATTGCAGTCTTACCAACACCAGCTTGTCCTACAAGTAAGGGATTATTTTTACGCCGTCTTGATAAAATTTGTACCGTTCTAAGGACTTCTTCTTCCCTACCAAGAAGAGGATCAATTTCACCAAGCCTAGCTTTATCACATAAATTGGTCGTAAAAGATTCAAGAGAAGATGGTTTAGCCTGCTTATCACTTTCAACTTTTTTTGTTTCTTCAACTGGATTGTCAGCTAGATGAGAAGAGATTCCCTCCATAACGTCTAATCTGGAAATATTATTCAATTTAAGCATATAAACAGCATGAGACTCTTTTTCAGAAAAAATACTGACAAATACATTCATAGCGTTAACAGAATTTTTTTGAGCAGACTGCGCCTGATATACACTCCTTTGAAGTACTCTTTGAAACCCTACTGTTGGAACAATATCTATTTCAGCATCTTCAGAAATAATAGGAGTGTGTGAATCGATATACTGATCAAGTTCAGCACGAAGTTCATCGATGTTGACACTCTTTCCTCGAAGAAATGCAATAACTTCATTCATATTAAGAAGAGCTAATAATAAATGCTCCACCGTTACGAACTCAAGGCGACGATTTCTAGCTTCAGTCATCACCATATTAATCTCTTGCTGTAATCCTTGTTCAATCATAAAATACTGTTTTTGTTGTTAACTAAATTAATAGTTAATTTTAACACCACTATAAGTAATTTAAATCAAAATAAAATTCAAATTAATCTTAAATAAATAGTTAGATAGATCTTAATTTACTTTCAAAATCCTCCCTATTATGATAGCCACCACAAAGTTGGCGATACCCTGACAAAGATGATCGAGCATGAAGAAGTCGCCAATTATCAAACGTTAATATTTTTCCAGGATCCAACATAAACTCAAATTGACGACTTGAGTCATTTGCTAAATTATGAAATATTTTATAAGCGTCATAGAACTTAGCCATTAGATCGTTTTCCAGCCTAAAAGGCGCACGATCATGATTATTAAAACTAACTTGAATAATATCGCCATTATCATTGACCCTAAATAAAGGTCGATGCGCTTCTAAATAAGTATCTGGCTTGATATAACGCCCAGGAATATTAACGTTACAAAGAATATTAAATGCCTCTGGATGTTCATGTCTCATCTTCTCTGCAATTGCAAGGCCATCAATTAACTGGTTTTCACCACCAATAGAATCTCTTTTAATGCAGTGCAAGGTTTGAAGTCCTGGCGCGTCATGCACATATGTTCCATCTGTATGTGGCTCAATGGCTAGAGATGTAAAAGCAGTATCATCAGGATTTTCAAGCTTATTATCCCAAACAGCAAAGCCTCCAAAAATAGAGTTTCTAATATAAGCCATTCTTTCCATAAGTTTTTTTGTTATCTCTGGAGTTTTAGGGGCCTCTGTTACTAAAGCAAAGCCAACTCTATGGATATGATTTAGCCAAGTTTTTATTCCTCCATCACTCATAAGCTCCTGATAGGTTATCTCAGGGAAATCTTTAATTTCATTTGAGGAATTCCATACATTAGAGGAATTCAATGCATATGACTGAGGAAGGGTTGGCACTGACATAGTTTGAAGAAGTTCATAAGAAAGATTACTTTCAGATTGATCATTCCATTTGATAAAAATACTCTCAGAAGAATCATCAAGCCATATTTTATTGGCAGTATTATTTAGTGATTCACTAAATGAATCAATCTGACGCTGCTTAGTATCAGGATGCAAGTCTTTTTTGCTTTCACTATGGTCTCTAAGCCAAAACCAAGGATAGCAACTTAAGGAATCATCACTCCAAAAAACATTTAAACCTTTGGCTAATGATTCAATAGATTTGATTAACATATTCTTCCTTATTTAAATTTATACATCAATAAATTGTATCATCTCAATAGGCGCTAAATTAAAAAAATTATACACCTATCTCCCTTAATACAGCCATCAGTGGCTGATTTTTTTCTCTAGAATAGCCTATAACTTGCTTAACTTTTGTTTGCGCAACATCATAAGAATATGACCCACATACCGCCTCACCATCAATATGAATTTTAAGCATAATTGCTTCAGCAGCTTGAAACTCTTTATAAAAAAATCTCCGCAATACATCTACTACAAACTCCATTGAAGTGTAATCATCATTTAACAAAATAACATCAAAACGATTTGGAATTTTTAGTTTTGGCTTTACAGTTTTTAAATTAGTCTGACTCATTCAATTAGCTAAAAGATTTTTTTAATAATAAAATTATTGAAATAAACATAACTACAATAGATGGCAATATTGAGCTGAAAAGAGGGCTAAATTCCAAACTTAGTGCTATTGCACTAGCAACCCTTGATAACATTTCAAATGATAATCCGAGTGCAACTCCAAAAAATATTTTTCTCCCTAAGGTTATGTCTCTTGAAGACCCAAAGATGAATAACATTGCAAGTAAAATCATTGCAATAAGAGTTATAGGTTGAATTAAACGCTTATAGAGTTCCACCTCAAAAACTCCTGAGCGTAATTTATTATCAGACAAAAATCGAATCTGCTTAATGAGGGTTAAGGTTGAAAGATCATCAGGTTTTTTTTCTATGCTATCTATCAAATCCTGATCAAATGAAACTGTTTTATCATATGAATTTCGCTCTTTTAATGAAATCCTATCAAAAGAACTTGACTCATCAATAGAAAAAATCTCACTACCATTCATATCTATAGAATTCCCATCAAATATAGCATTTTCTGACTTAATAACTCTTTCAATCTTATTTGATGAGTTAACTTCAATAACGGTAATACCACTAAATAATGTACCATCGATATTTTTATTAACATTAATAAAGTTGTCGCCATCCCTAATCCAAAAACCTTCTTGACTAAAAGATGTACTAGAGCCTCCCATAGCATTTGATTTGCTACTTTTAGCAAGATTACTTGAAATTGGAGCTAAAAATTCCCCTATACAAATGAAAAAAAGTATAAAAATAAGAGAATTTTTTAAAGTAAGTAATGTAATTCTTAATATAGAAACGCCAGACACTTGGAAAATAAGAAGCTGTCCAGTTGTTGCTAAGTGCCCCATACCTAAGATACAACCCAATAAAATTATTGGAGATGCTTGCTTATAAGCAACTTCTGGTAACTGAAGAGTAATATAAGTAAATGCCGAAAGGATTGTATAGCCATCTTTTCCAACGCTATTTAACTCCGCTAAAAAGTTAAAAAAACTGTAAATACTAGTCCAAACAACAAGAACAATTATTGTGTAGCTTAAAAGTGTTTTAGCGATGTAGCGATCTCTAATTTTCATTAAAATATAAAAGTATTAATAAATGTTTCTAAAAAAGCTTATTTTTTATGACTAACTCACAACACAACAAAATCTTGATAATTGATTTTGGATCACAATATACCCAGCTCATTGCAAGACGAGTCAGAGAAATAGGCGTTTACTGCGAATTAGTACCATATGATATTAATCCCCATTTTATTGAAAAATTTAACCCAAGTGGTATTATTCTCTCTGGTGGTCCCGATACAGTTAGTCAAAACGATTCAGCACGAGCACCAAATATTGTATTTGATTTAAAAGTGCCGGTATTAGGTATCTGTTATGGAATGCAAATAATGGCAGTCCAGCTTGGAGGCGAAGCCAAAAGTTCTAAAAAAGCAGAATTTGGGTTTGCTCAAATTAGAGCTAGAAAACACTCAAATCTTTTAACTAATATTACTGATGAAATTAATTCACAGGGCCATGGTCTATTAGATGTGTGGATGAGTCACGGGATAGAGGTAACAAAATTGCCAAAAGACTTTGAATTAATTGCATCTACAGATAGTTGCCCAATTGCAGGCTTTGCAAATAATAAAAAGAATTACTTTGGGCTACAATTTCATCCAGAAGTTACCCACACAAAAAAAGGAACTCAAATTTTAGAAAGATTTGTAACCACTATTTGTAAGTGCTCAAAGAACTGGACTACAGAAAATATTATTGATAATTTATTAAAAAAAATAAAATCTCAAGTAGGAAATAACAAAGTTCTTTTAGGTCTTTCAGGAGGTGTTGACTCTTCAGTTGTAGCAATGCTGCTCCATAAATCTATTGGTGATCAACTAACCTGTGTTTTTGTAGATAACGGCTTACTTAGGCTCGATGAAGGGGACGAAGTAATGAAGACTTTCTCTCAAAACCTTGGTGTTAAGGTTATTAGAGCTGATGCTCAAGAGTACTTTTATAATAAACTTTTAGATGAAAGTGATCCTGAATTAAAGAGAAAAATAATAGGCAGAGCTTTTATTGAAATATTTGATCAAGAAGCACAAAAAATAAAAGATATTAGGTTCCTCGCCCAAGGAACTATTTATCCAGATGTCATTGAGTCGGCAGGAGCAGCTTCGGGTAAAGCTAAAGTTATTAAATCTCATCATAATGTTGGTGGACTTCCAGATAATATGAAATTCGAACTGGTTGAACCACTAAAAGAGTTATTTAAAGATGAAGTAAGAGAAATTGGAGTAAGGCTTGGCCTTCCAAAAAAAATGCTATATCGCCACCCTTTTCCTGGACCAGGCCTTGGTGTTAGAATTCTTGGTCAGGTTAAACAAGAATATGCTGATATCTTAAGAAAGGCAGATCATATTTTCATGGAAGAGCTAAATAATCAAGGCTTGTATGATGGGGTTGATCAAGCCTTTGCAGTTTTCCTTCCCGTTAAGTCAGTTGGAGTTACTGGAGATGAAAGAAGGTATGACTATGTAATAGCGCTTCGCGCTGTTGAGACTGTAGATTTTATGACTGCACGATGGGCAAGACTTCCATATGACTTCTTAGACTGCGTCTCTAATCGTATCATGAATGAAATTTCACGAGTTTCGAGAGTAGTATACGATATTTCAGGAAAACCGCCATCTACTATTGAGTGGGAGTGAAAAGTATCTTAAAATCAATCACTTATAAGGTATATAGAACGTCAAAATTAGCAAAATATGGTCATATGTCAAACAATATGCTTTTGAAGAACTTCAGTTCAATTTTGTCAAGGGTTTCATAATTTGCAACCATTGAGTGAGAATAATTAACCCTTCATATTGATAAATCAATTTAAAATAGATCAAAGTTATTTATATAAAGTGAAATTATGTTCGTAAATGTAAAAAATATTAAAAAGTCATTAGAAGAATATTCAAAAGATGGTCCATTTGATCACTGCGTGATTGATGATTTTTTTGAATTAGAAACTGCAAGAAAACTTGAGCAAGATTTTCCAGATTATAATTCAGATTTTTGGTTTGAACATGATAACGCCATCGAAGTAAAGAAGCTTTCTAATAACTGGAATGTATTCCCTCCAACTACATATCAAGTATTTAGTTATCTTAATTCTGCTAAATTTATTTCAGTATTAGAGAAAAATATTTCTATTAATACTAAACTATATGCTGATGTTGGTTTAAATGGAGGAGGATGGCATATTCATAAGCAGGGAGGAAAGCTAAATACTCATTTAGATTACTCAGTTCATCCAAAATTAAATCTCCAAAGAAAATTAAATATTATTATTTATCTTAATTCAAACTGGGAGAATAGCTGGGGTGGGTCTTTGGGGCTTTGGGGAAATGAAAGCCCTAAAAAACCTGGAAAACTAATAAAAACTATTAATCCAAAATTTAATAGGGCAGTATTATTTGATACCACTCAAAATAGTTGGCATGGATTACCTGTCCCGCTTGAATGCCCAAAAGAAGAATATAGAAAGAGTATAGCAATCTATTATCTTTGCGATTTACCTCTCAATATAAGTAAAAGAGGCAGAGCTCTTTTCAGTCCGAATGAAAATCAAAAAAATGATAAAGAGGTATTAAATCTTATCAAATCAAGGTCAATAATTAAAAATGCAAATAAAGTACCTTATTAGTAATCAATATCTAGATTACTTTGATTTAAAAAATAATTTACAGCATATATAAAATTTATGGAGAATTTAAATACATTAAGTTTAATAGTTCTATATTTTTTTAAAAAAGACTATTTAAATTATTCATAGCCATAAAGTGAAAATGAATAAAGCATCACATAAAGGTAGTATTCGATTTTGATACAGTCTTTTTTAGTAGGTTTTTTTCTTGGGCTTTCTTTAATAGTAGCAATTGGATCTCAAAACGCTTTTGTACTAAGACAAGGTATTCTTGGTCAGCATGTCTTTTATGTGGCTTTATTTTGTTCCATTTCTGATGCCCTGCTAATTAGCCTTGGTGTAACAGGTATATCTTTCTTTTTTAGTAACTTCATTAACCAAAATTTAAACATACTTTTTGGTTTTTCTGCTTTGTGGCTTACTGGTTATGGAGCTATAAGATTAAAATCAGCATTTAAGTCTAATAAAACTATTGAAATAGAAGCAACAACATTAAAGGGTCTTTTACCCACTTTATCAACCGCTTCAATTTTGACCTTTGCAAATCCCCATGTATATCTTGATACTATGATTCTGATTGGCTCAATATCTCAACAATTTTCTGAAAACTATAAGATTACATTTGCATTAGGAGCCTGTTTAGCTAGCTTTGTTTTTTTCTTCAGTCTGTCATATGGAGCAAGGCTATTAACACCAATAATGCAACGCCCTTTTTCATGGAAAATCCTTGATAGCTTAATTGCATTAATTATGTTTACTATTGCATTCAAATTAGCTTCAGTAGGAAATTGGATTTAATCAACGAGCCTTTGATAAAATTAATCTATGAATGAAGATGAAAAATGGATGCGGTTTGCAATTAAACAAGCTATCAAAGCTAAGGATGCTGGTGAAGTTCCAGTAGGAGCAATCTTAATTAAAGATGGTATTCTTTTAGCGCAAGCACATAATCAACCGATATTAACAAATGATGCCACAGCTCATGCTGAGATTCAATTGATAAGAGCAGGTGGGAGAAAACTCAAAAATTATCGACTAACTGAAACTTCAATGTATGTTACGCTTGAGCCATGTACGATGTGTCTAGGGGCAATAATGCATGCTAGAATCAAGCGTGTTATTTTTGGTGCTCGCGATCCAAAAAAAGGTGTTTGTGGATCTTCAGAAAACTTCATGAATGCAAGTTGCTTTAATCATAAAGTTGAACTAATAAGTGGCATCTTAGAAAATGAATGCACGGAACTACTTAAGAATTTTTTCAAGTCACGTCGATAATTTAAATATTAATTGTTTCCATTTCATTTATTTTATTATATATACCTCTAATTTAGATATAAAATAACTTGGTTGTGGACTAATTAATCTTTAAATGCAAAAAAATAAATCTGAAATACTTTCTTATCAAGAGAATCAGTTTGACTTGAGAGAAATTTTGGCATCATTAATTGATTTCAAGTACTTTATCATTATTTTCACGAGCATCTTCACTCTGTCCGCATTCATCTATGCAAGTACTTTAACACCCATCTATAGAACAACTACTTTATTCAAATCAGCTAGTGAAAATTCAGTTCTGAAGATAAATAATCTAAGTTTTTTAAATGAAACAAAAGATTCTATTCAGGCTTTATCTATAAATACTATGTTATCTAGAGAATTTCAAACAAAAATCTATAATGATGGTGGCTTTTCAAATGATGTTGATACTAACTCAATCATTATAGAGCCCCCAACAACTCTATCAAAAACAAATATTGAAAACCCCTATAAGATTTCAATAAATGGATTTAATGGGGAAGCTATCAAAAAATATTTAAAGGAACTTGTTGCTGCTGCAGATAAAAAAACTATTAATATTTTAAATGATACTAATAAACAAAAATCTAATTATCGCCTTGAACAGTTAGAAAAAGAGATTGAAATACTTTTAGATTTAGAAAAACTAGATCGTTTGGCTAAGATTGAAAGAATCAAAGAAGAGGATTTACTTCAATCTTTAATAATTGAGAAGCTGATAGATGCTTCAAGATTTTTAGTAAAACAAAAGCGAATGAATCTAATTGAGCGTATAAAACAAGATGATGGGCAAAAAATAAGTTTGGTTAATGACAAAATTGATAGAGCAAGATATAAAGCAAAAGAAGAGCGTTTAAATCAGATAATAGTATTAACTGATGCAGCCAAATTAGCAGGCTCTCTTGGAATCGTAGAAAATAACCTTGAAAAAATTAGTGCAAGTATTGAAAGCGACATTAATCTAAATATTGCTATTAATGAAGACAAGCATTTGCCAGAGTGGTATTTATATGGTGAAAAAGCACTTCTGGAAAGAGTTAAATTACTCAAAAACCGTAATAATGATGACCCTTATATTGCAGAATTAGTCACTCTAAATAACCAATTAAATGAAATTCAAAATAACAATTTATTAAAAACACTTCAGGCAAGATATGATGATGATCCATATAACGAAGAATTATTTACTTTACAAACTAAGTTAAATAAGGTTAAGAATAATACCGAATTGCTTCTGCTTCAATTAAGGGAAGATGACGGTCCATTTATTATAGAAATTAACTTTCTAGAAGCAGAAAAAAAACAGATTGAGAGAAATTCAAAAATAATTGATAATAATCTTACGTCTATAGAATTATATAAAGCTGGTAAATTGGAAACTATAATTGCGAATAAAAAAATAATTTTACTTCTAACATTGATTATTAGTTTTATAGTGAGTATTTTATTAGCCTTACTTATGAGTTCATTAAAACCTGAAAAAGAAGTTTCTATCTAAATAAATCTTTGTATTTATTTAAATCAAGAAAATCTAAAAGATAAAAATGTATATCAATGGGTAAAATATACATTTAATAAATGCCACTATTGTGAGTACATTCCACCATTGATATGTAAAGTCTGGGCAGTGATGTATGAACCACTCTCATCAGCAAGGAACAATACTGATTGAGCGATTTCTTCCACTGTACCCAAGCGAGCTAATGGAATTTGAGAGGCCAAAGACTCCTTTTGATCTTCAGAAAGCGCATCAGTCATATCAGTTTCTATAAAACCTGGGGCAATTGCATTGACTGTAATTCCCCTTGCTCCAACTTCACGTGCCAATGACTTTGTAAAACCAATAATACCAGCCTTAGAGGCTGCGTAATTTGACTGCCCAGCATTACCCATAGCACCTACAACAGAGGTAATAGAGATAATTCGCCCAGATCTTTTTTTAATCATACCTCGCAGTACAGACTTTGACATCTTATAAACAGAAGAAAGATTAGTATTAATAATATCATCCCACTCTTCTTCTTTCATTCGAACAAGAATATTATCTCGAGTGATACCCGCATTATTAATTAGTATGTCTACAGAGCCATAATCTTCAGTAATACTCTTTAAAAGAGCAGTAATTTGCTCATTATCAGTAACATTAAGCTTCATACCTTTACCAAGAATGTGGTTTTCAGTAAATACCTTAGAGATATTTGTAGCCCCCTCATCACTTGTTGCTGTTCCAATTACTGTAGCTCCTGCAGAGCCTAATGTTAACGCAATGGCTCTACCAATTCCCCTACTTGCGCCCGTTACAAGGACTAATTTTTCGTTAAGCATTTGATATTTCCTCAATAGTAGATTTCAATGTAGTCACATCTATTATAGCCGAACCAGTAAGAGACTTATCAATACGCCTTGTCAGTCCAGCTAATACTTTTCCAGGGCCA
>Ga0075445_10001809_pt1 | contig 10791 bp, 10 predicted proteins | sample CoawatmetaG02DNA_FD_72350 | JGI IMG/M metagenome (GOLD analysis project Ga0075445, IMG submission 72350) | Marine microbial communities from the West Antarctic Peninsula - Coastal water metaG029-DNA | ecosystem: Environmental > Aquatic > Marine > Coastal | place: Atlantic Ocean: West Antarctic...
CTCATTAACATTTCCTTATTATTCTTGTTGCTCTCTTGACGCGCGGCCAAGATACAAGCTCTGCATTATCGAGATATCTGCTAAATCGAATGACGTAATAAACCGCACCACAAAATCGATGCTTTCACATTCCTTCCCACGCCACCAATGACTAGCGCACGTGAGCCTTGACGGGCTACATACTATATTTTCCAACAAGCACTAAGCAATAAGTCTTTACACCTGTCTTAGTCTGCGCCCGACTATCAGAAGCGCGCTTATCTAACACATATATTAGGGCGCGAAGGATTCAACGTCTACTTTGACTTACCAATGGACGGTGAAGAGATAGGGCTCGAGTAAAATGACAGGACAATATAACCCTTTGCTGGCAAGTATCACTCAATGCAAGCCGCTGCGTCCCCTTATTCTGACCCGACTACCTATTTGGGATAACGCGCCTTTGTGCGTAGATGATAAGCGGCGCCGTTTGTGTCGTTCAAAATCGAATTTTCGCCAAATATGTTTTCTTTTTGAATGCCAAACTGCTTACGATTTACTGCCAAAGGGGCAAGCTCTTCTGCCTTGGCCACAGCTTTTTGCAGTAACTCATCCATTGTTGCAACGTCGTTAACAACGCCAGCCTCGCGTGCAGGGGGACCACCCCAGCGTCTTGCCAATTGCACAGACTCATAAAACACGTGCGCGGGTAACTTGTGGCGAAACAGTGAAAGTTCAGCTGCCGGAATAATCATTCCAAGTTGAATTTCATTTGCACACATATAGCCACGATCTTGTCGCATAATTCTGTAGTCATGACAAAGCGCGAACATAAAACCAGCGCCAAAAGCATGACCGTTAACGGCAGCAATGGTTGGCACCGGCAGCGTAATCATGCGCGCCATAAACTCCATAAACATAAAGGCTTCTGGATCACCTGCTTGCGGGTGATCAGCGGGCGCATTACGCCAGTCGAGATCCAATCCATTGGAGTAAAATTTCTCACTTGCTCCTGTCGTGACCAGTGCCGCGGCGCCCTTGCTCTGTTCGACCTCATCCAACGCGGCGCTGAGTTCGTCGACAAGCGCCGTGTTCCACCTATTCTCACCCGCATCCATCGTCAACGTGAAAACAGTGCCTGTCTTATCTAATTTAACGAGCGCCATGTCTTTTCCTTTTTGTGAACCATCGGTGCGAAGAGGACTCTTATGAACGTAAAGCAAAGTCGCGAACAGAATAATCGCAACGACACTCATAATACAATAAGCGCCTCGACATGTTTCACGTAAAATTCAAGACACCCGTCAATACCTTAAGCGTTACAAAAAACGATTATCACTTGTAGCGAGTAAAAGATTGATAAGGCCCGCTAATGGTTTTAATTCAGACCTACATCGATGAGCTTTTGGTAACCAAAACGTTATATTGATGCCGAAGACCAATGCCTGTCATGTTAAGCGTGCCCGCTTACATCGTCCTTGTGTCCATTGAATATGAAAACGATGGTCGCGATTGTTCCGAGTACCCACACTGAAGTACGTAATACGGCTATCGCTGCAAAAAGGTCCCCTGATATCGATTTTCCTGCAGTAACAGCATCGAATTGATCTGCGAATTGTACTGCTCCAACAAGCATCAAATACAGCAGGATTGACACAGACGTGTATAGAATAGCGACAAGATATTGCAGTGATTTCGCGAGACGATGCCCAGCAATGTAGGAAGCAATTATCACTGCGAACGTGATTGTTATCCAGAGTTCGAACTGTGAGTTAACGCTACTCGTTACCACGTCATATAGCTGAATGAGCTCTTCATTTGTCAGTTCTTCACGCATCTTGCCCCCTAACAGCGTTAGTTGATTTCATTGTTATGTGTTGGTCTCACTCGCTAAATTGCTCTTAGCTCAAAAGCGGACTGAACGTTAATGGATGGATTCAAATTAGTGATCGGTTTCACCATTTGACCGCTTATAAATATCGAGAGTTTCAATAGAATCTCGCACCAATAGTCCGTCGACGTATTCTGCGAACCCTGTGTGGAAGAAGCCTTTTCTTTGCTTCCAATAGCGTGCCATACCCGGCATGTCTTTTACCGCCACTATCGCTGTCGTTACAGCTTCACGAAACTCCTCATCCAAGGTCCCTTCCTTGGACAGAAGATAGCTATTTTGCATACCCAATATGGCTGTATGCATCGACATCATGAACTGAAATTCGTCCCGCGCCGGCAGTGGCTCTGCGCTCGTCATCGCGTTATACCAAATGTCACTCGCCTGCCGGTTCCTGCCCATTTCGAGATACCACGATTGCATGGTTTTGGTCGCGTCACTTGCAGCGGAAGACCTAATTGCGGAGGTACTATCGTTAACCTGAAGGCCAACATAAATAAGCGAAACAATTACCGCAATACCACCAACGATTTCTGCTATCGACGCCCAATCTTGCAAACTCATCGTTTAACTCCTCTCCAATAGGTTGCTCTAGGATAAAGCAAAAATGAATAAGATAGAAAGCTGCGACTTCGACCAAAAACCTATGCGATAAATCACATAAAGCAATAGCGGGTTGTGACATACCTAATGCCACCACTACATTTTATTGGCTTTCCGCGGGAACATGGAAATATCGACAATCACAAAAAGAACTCACTAACACAGGGCTTAGTGGTTAGCTTAGTGGTTAGCTTAGTGGCTAGTTTGGTACGCTGCGCAAAACCAGTCCAAAAACAGCAGCTTGTTCGCCGTCTTCGTTCTTAGAATTAACAGCTACGCCTTTGTTAAGAACTGGAACTATCATCGCTCTTGAGCTCTGTAAACATTGCAGCCATGGTCGAATTGCCCTTGGTTAACTTCTTCACTGTCAAATCGTCAGCTTTATTGTTGGCAAGCCGAAGATTGTTTTCAGATCCGAGTAATGCATCCTTGGTCTTTTGAAGATGGTCAATCGTCTTGTCTATCTCATCAATCGCTGTCTTAAATTTCTTAGATGCCAGTTCGTAATTCCGGGCGAAGCCCGTCTTAAACGAATCAAGCTCGCTCTCGAAGTTCGTGATATCAATGCTTTGTTCTTTCACAAGCGCGAGCTCTGTTTTGTACTTTAGTGAGTTCTTAGCAGCGTTGCGCAGAAGCGTAATGATGGGGATGAAAAATTGCGGGCGCACAACATACATCTTCGGATAACGATGGGATACATCGACGATACCTGTGTTGTAAAGCTCGCTATCAGACTCAAGCAGTGAAACGAGGATCGCGTATTCGCAATTTTTTTCATTGCGGTCGCGGTCGAGTTCTTTCAAAAAGTCTTCGTTCCTTTTTTTAGTCGCTGTTTCATCGAGTTCATTCTTCATCTCGAACATGATCGAGACGATCTCGGTGTCAGCATCATCGGCGTCACGAAATATGTAGTCGCCCTTGCTACCCGCGCGCGCGTCGTTGTCTTTTTCAAAATAGGCAGTCGGAAAAGCGGTGGCCCGAATACGGTTGAACTCCGTTTCACAGTGCTGTTCAAGGGATTCCCCAACCATCTTGGTCGACAGGCGAGCCTTCATATCTTTAAGGCGTTCGATTGCATCGTCACGATCCTTAATCTGCGTCTCGTACTTATCCTTGAGCGCGGTCTCGGCGAGTTCTTTCTCAAGTTTTGCCTGGGCAAGACCGCTTCTAAACTCATCGCGTTGTTTCTCGACTGAATTGACTGCCTCTGTAATCGCCAGTTTCTGCGCAACCCCAGTGGAGGCTATTTGAGCCTTCAAGCCCTGAATTTCGGCATCCTTCGTTGCGGCTGTTTTCTGCAGTTCGTTCGCAAGCCTTGCTGCGGCAAGTTCGGAATCGGCTCGCTTGTCGTGGGTTGCTTGTTTGAGTTCATTGGCGAGTGCATCACGCTCCTTTTCTAGGTCGTTTAGTGCTTCTGATACAGCCAACTTTTGTTCGACCTCACCAGCATCGAGCCTGGCCTTTAGCTTATTGATCTCAGCGTCCTTGGCTGCGGCACTGTTTTGCAACTCGCTGGCCACCTTCGTTGTCGCAAGTTCAACCGCGTTGCGCTTATCCTGCTCAGCCAATTCGAGCCGCTCGTGCAACTGCTGTTCAAAATCTTCGTCGCGAACCTGCTTGAGAATGTCTGCGTAGCCGGTCTCGTCAACCTTGAAGGCCTTCTTGCAGTTCGGACAAGTAATATCGTGCATGAATATTTCCCTTTCGGAATAACTGAGTAATCAATGTATTGTGCATTTATTGAACGAATATATTATGAATATATCGAATATATTATGAATATATCGAATGTATTGTGAAACAGACAAAACAACACTCACGTCATCGACGTGATATCGCACACAACATTGAGGCGCAGTCTTGCTGATCAGCGAACCACAGTAAGCCGACAGCACAGATCCTATCGAAATCAGAACGTCCACATGGCAATAGCCAGAGACTAACTCTGGCTGATTACTAGGACCCCAACTCTTTTAGGCGGGCTTCGACTCTTTTTGATATCTCATCTAACGCCGTTATCTGTTGTTTAAGTTCGGCGGTTTTATGCGACGCATGGGCTGCAAATATATTGAGCTGCTCTGCTATGACGTGTTCACTGTGAATAATGTCGTCGATTTCCTCTAGGGTCAGATCCTCTGGGTTGTGCGACTTAGCTGTGCTCATAGTGCTTCCCTTTTCTCTGTTCGCTTTGCAGCGTTTACGGTTAACGTATGCTGAATTAATCTTAGCAAGAACACCGCTCAAATCGCCAAAAATTACTGAGCGGTAACTTGAGTCAGATCAATCAAAAACAAGTTAAAAAGTGATAAATGTAGATTATGTATATTTTACTGTTTCTACTTTTAGTTGCATTGGGAATCCGGTTTCTGTTTCAGGGTCTCCAATACCGCAGAAAACAACGCCTGTATTCGGGTGTTTCGTTGCTGATCGGCACACCGTTGTTCTTTGGCCTTATGAGCCTCTGGGGCGAATGGCTCTGGTTTGAAAACTTAGGCTACAGCAGCAGGTTCTGGACACTAATAACCGAACAGGTCGCAAGCGTTGTCTTAGGTGCAGTGATTGCCGGCATGTTTGGCTTTTTGTTGTCGATCAAAACAGGCATTCACCTGAGACGATTAGTCACCTTGGCTGCGATTTTTGGCGGTGTCATCTGGGGCGTGGCAAACACAGAGACATTGCTGTTGTATATCTACAGTGACAATGCCAACGTCACCGAACCCATTCTCAACCTTGATACTAGCTTCTACCTGTTTCACCTGCCGTTTTATGACGGCTTACTTAGCCTATTGATGTATGTTGCGGTTATCGCAGTCGCAGCGGCCCTGACCGTCTGGGAATCCGGCGGCGTCATTCGGCCTCGCCGATTCGATGAGGTTCAGGGCAGCATCGCCGTGTTGCCCATGGCAAATGCAGGGTTGGCCTGGGTCATTATGCTACAAATGATTATGGGCATATGTCATTTGCTTTACTCCGATTGGGGTGTGGTACAGGGGCCTGGTTGGGTTGATATCAACGTACGCATCCCTGCCCTTTGGACCGCCGCTTTTGGCTTCTTTCTTGTCGGTTTATTACCCCTATTTGCAAGCTTCCGCAATTTGATGACGACCCGACTTGGGCGCTGGATCTATATTGGTCGTCCCGCAATCGCGGCGATGAGCGTGGTCTGGTCAGGGATTATTGTGGTAAGTATTACAGCCCTGCTGTTTGCCCCAGCGATGGTGCAGTGGTTAATCGTTAAACCTAACGAGATCACATTCGAGAAACCCTATATTGCCAACAATATTGAATTTACTCGGCGCGGCTTTGGTCTGCACAATGTAGAAGAGAGTGCTTTTTCACCTGCAGCTGAGTTGACGCAAGAGTCGATGGACAACAACCGCAATCTGCTTTCAGAAGTACGCCTGTGGGATTGGCGAGCGCTCGATGCCGTGTACCGACAGTTTCAGGAAATTCGCCTCTACTACGAATTCGTCGACGTTGATATTGATCGCTATATCATCGGCGACCGATACCGCCAGTTAATGGTATCCGCAAGAGAGCTCGGCCAACACAACCTGTCACCCCAGAGCCAAACCTTCGTCAACAAACGGTTCAAGTACACCCACGGTTATGGCTACACCGCCGCCGCCGTGAGTGATTTCACGAATGAAGGGTTGCCAAACTTATTGGTGCAAGACATACCCCCGGTCGCCCATGTACCAGAACTCGCGGTAGAACGTCCCGAAATCTATTACGGCGAGCTCACTATCGAAGCGGCTGTGGTGAACACAAAGGAAGAAGAGTTTGATTACCCGAGTGGCGAAAAAAACATCTACACCCGATATAAAGGTACCGGCGGCGTTCAGCTATCCAATTTTTGGCGCAAGTTTATTTTTAGCTGGAAGCTCGACGGCACCGTGCTACTGCTTTCCAACTACCCTACGACCGACAGTCGCGTCATGATTCATCGCCAGATATCACAGCGGGTTGAAACCATCGCGCCGTTTATCACATTCGATGAAGACCCTTATCTCGTCGCCAGCGAGGGACGCTTATTCTGGATCATCGATGGCTATACCAAATCCGACTATTATCCCTACAGCCAGTCTTTCGATTCTCTCGCTGAGGGAACAAGAAACGTGTTGGGACTCAATCGAGCCAACTATGTTAGAAACTCGGTAAAAGCTGTCGTTGACGCCTACACGGGCAGCGTTGATCTTTACGTTTTCGATGATGAAGATGAAATAATAGCTGCCTGGACCAAGGCATTCCCCACGCTGTTCAAAGACAAATCTAACATGCCCGCAGGGCTGCGTAGCCATGTCCGATACCCCTATGACTACCTTTTGGTTCAGGGTCTAATCTACGCCCAGTACCACATGTCCGATCCCGAGGTTTTTTACAATCAGGAAGACCTCTGGGTTCGAGCCACCGAGAAACATTACAAAAGCATCATTGCGGTTGAACCCTACTACGTGATGTGGGAACTGCCAGGATCAGATAAAGCAGAGTTTGTATTGATTCTTCCCTTTACGCCAAAAAACAAACAAGTACTGATCGGTTGGATCGCCGGGTTGTCGGATGGTGATAATTACGGCCGGTTTTTAGCCTACAACTTTCCAAAAGAAACCCGAATGCTAGGACCTCAACAAGTTGAAACCAAGATCGATCAAGATGCGTTCCTCTCTGGCCAGTTAACCCTATGGAGCCAGCAAGGTTCTGATGTCATCCGCGGCAATGTGCTCGCCATTCCGCTGGACAACACGTTGATCTACGTTGAACCCATCTATCTTCGGGCCGAGACTGCCGCCTACCCAGAGTTACGATTGGTGGCTGTGATGCATGGTGACAAATTAAGTTACGCGCCCAACTTAGAAGAAGCCTTGCAGGGTCTGTTCGATGGTGAGCTAGAAAAATTCGAAACCAACGCCAGCCCAGAACTGCTGGCGCGACAAGCCAAATGGGCGTTTGAGAATTATTTAAAGGCTCAAGGTAATGGCGAGTTCGAACAAGCAGCAACCCAATTAGGGCACTTACGGGATCTGCTTAATCAATTGGTTAGTGTCAAAGCTTCAAATACGCAAAACTGATCGGACATAACGTCAGTGTCCCCTTATCGTATTCAATAGATCCCTGGAAACAACCGGTACCGCACGTGTCCTGCATAATCTGGATAGCCCGGTAATTCTTTGATTAACGTCTGGTCTTCTAAAACGGTTCTTATTACCGTGATGATCAATGCCACCATCGCAGGTATCAACGCCCATACGGAGCTCAGCCCAAATACAATGCCTAACAATGCAAGAATACTTCCAGAGTAACCCGGATGCCGCACAAACCGGTACGGACCCGTATCACACACCACATGATCTCGATCCGACTGAATGCGCACCACGCTGGAAAAAAAACGGTTCTCTGCCAACGACCAGGCACCAAAACCGTAACCGAGCGCGATCAATATAAAACCAATCATGATGAACCACATTGGAAATTCGGGGGACCAGTCATAACGGTGGTCCAGCCCTGCAACGATGACCATAGGGAAACTAATACTCACCGCCATCAGTGGCGCAAGCACTTTGTCCCAGGCTTTTGCGTTTTGAATACTTTCAACATTTTGTCGTTCGGCCATCAGACCGGGATGGCGCTGTTCCGCCCAAACACGCCCGCCTATACCCGCAGCAACGAACAGTAGGAAATAAAGCCACCCCTGCCACCAACCGATGTCCCCGCCGCATAGCAATAAGATCACTGGTATCAGGACGTATACCAACACTAATCTCATCCACTGGCGAGTGGATGCTGTTTGACTTGTCTCTTTATTTACCATCTTTGCTGACATGTCATTCCCGAAAATATAATGGGTATCAGTGTGTGACCAACACTCAGTTAAGAGCCGTCGTGGGCTGACTGCAGATTGCGACAGCAATAAGCGTCTAGCCTTAGTGGGTTGAGCAAAAACCGAAGATGGAACTGCGACCTCACCTGGGTGTTAGGCGCTCTCATTTTTGTTCAAGATGCTCATCGGCCCACGCCAAAGTTGTCTTGAAAACAAACTGCGTCTGTCTATTGCAAGCATCTGAGTCGCCTATCGTAACTAATATATATCGAGCTCAGCGGCATTGGCCTAGCCACAGCTTTTCGAAAATGCATCTCTTTGGATATTCAAAAAAAGATTGCTTCCATAACTCGCACCTGTTGTTAAATCATAAGATCAAACCAGACTCGCTCATAGCTTTCGAGAGACTCGGGCGCGATCAACCAAGCGGCCTCAATGCTATTTTTCGAGTGGATACTCGATACTGTAATCGACGGACAAGCCTAACGCTATTTTCGCGTCCGCCACGCTGTTGACGTTTTGGTTGTTTTTCATGTTAGGAAAGCCGCGCTGGAGTCTCCGAGTTCTTTCAGAAAGGGCCTCGTTTACCTCCATGTTCTCTGCCTCTATCACTTTGACGATACACATTGACCGAAAATCCTGACCATAGCTCGCCAATCTACGTCTGAAATAATCGCCGAATGCGCCATCCGTATCCTCAAGACTCATTTCGTTGACGTCCCGGAGATCGACATACAACCCTTTTAGCCGCGCATTAGGTACATGAGATTCGAGTGCGTGCAGAATCGCTGTCAGCGTTTCAGCACCCACAAAAGTACCGTAGTGACGGACAAATAATATGTTGTCATCGCTGATATAAGATTGATACATATGTACCTAACGTCTAGTAAGTTAGTGTTGTGCCATGAGCCTAATTAATGCTGCTGCACGAACAAGTAGATAAAAATTAATAGTGTGCCTTTAGATGTGAGGTCTGTCTACGGGAAATACCTCGAAGCGTTCAGGCACGGGGTGCGCCAGGCTTCACTAGAATAGGGGCCAAGCAAGAATCAGGGTATAGAGACAGCCCGCGAAAAATCAATCGTGCTGTAAGGCTTCATACTCTTCACCTGCACCTGCACCTGCACCTGCACCTGCACCTGCAATTTCACGCGTTACCTGCGCGCGTTTCGCTGCGCCTATACTGTGATCCCTCTGCTTCCAGACAGACGTAAATTAGCTTACAGTGACTGTCACACACAATTCGCCGCAAAACACCGATGAACAAACTACTCTGTTTTCTGATTATGCTGGTGGTAATGAGTTTTCAAGCCTCAGCCGATATTCAACGCACCGCATCAGGCAAGCCTGATATTTCTGGAATATATGATACCGGTACACTAACCCCCACGCAACGACCGGAATGGTTAGGTGAAACCGAGTACCTCTACCCATGGGTAGCAGAGCTCCTGAACTGGACCTTCACTGTTGCATCGCAATGGCTGATTGGCAGCGACAGCGACCCTGACCGAGAAGCACCCGAAGCAGGTGGTGACGGCAACAACACGGCCGGTGCCGGTGGCGTCGGTGGTTACAACGCTTTCTGGGTCGACCCAGGCGACTCGCTGGGTACGATTCGGGGTGTTGTCCCAACCTCCATCATTTATGAACCAGCCAATGGCCGATATCCAGCCATGCAAGAAGGTGTCAATAAACGGCTCGGTGATCTCTATCAGAGCTTCGGTCATGACAATACCGGCACCGCATCGTGGCTCGATCTCGAAGGTCCTGGTCCCTTCGATGGACCGGAGTCTTTAGCACCGTCTGAGCGTTGCCTTATCTCCTTTGGTTCAACCGTACCAAACCTGCCAAGCTTGTATAACAACTATAAGCGTATCGTCCAAACGGACACGCACGTCATGATCCTGCATGAAATGGTACACGATGCTCGCATTATCCGAATCGATTCCGAGCATGCGCCGCTGACCGATGGGCAATGGCTTGGCGATTCAATTGCCTATTGGCAGGACGATGTATTGGTGGTTGAGGCAAAACACTTCAAAGCCGTCAACGGTTTACCGGGTGCCGATGAAAACCTGCATGTGGTTGAACGCTTTAGTCGCCTAGAAGATGGCAATCTAAATTATGATTTTACCGTCACTGACGAAACAGTGTGGACGGCCCCCTGGAGTGGTCGTTATGAATGGCAAGCGAAACCGGAATCCGGTGTCTACGAATACGCCTGCCATGAGGGTAACTATGCGATGGGGAACATTTTGCGCGGTGCACGATTGTTAGAAAAAGAGTGGCGCGAGCAGCAAGCGACAAATACATTAAGTTCACCCGCTAGCGATTAAACGCGAACAGCATTCGATTTTTAAGATGGGTGCAAGCTTCACCCATTTAGATTCACAAGATAAGAATTGGCATCACACGTTGACGCTATGCGTATCACAATGTGCGCGACGCATTGTCCGTCTATTCCACTGCTTTATTCTGCTCCTTTATTCTGACACCAAAA
>Ga0075445_10001817_pt1 | contig 10749 bp, 13 predicted proteins | sample CoawatmetaG02DNA_FD_72350 | JGI IMG/M metagenome (GOLD analysis project Ga0075445, IMG submission 72350) | Marine microbial communities from the West Antarctic Peninsula - Coastal water metaG029-DNA | ecosystem: Environmental > Aquatic > Marine > Coastal | place: Atlantic Ocean: West Antarctic...
TAATCCTGAAAATCAAAAAGATATAATATTAAACTCAGGAAGATTTGGTCCATATTTAAAATGTGAAAACAAATCAGCAAGGATTGAAAATGTTGAGGAAATCTTTTCAATTGGTCTTAATAGAGCAATCACTTTAATAGCAGAGGCTAAACCAGGTAGAATGTCTGGATCAATTATAAAAGATCTAGGAGAGCACCCTGAAGACAAAAAACCTGTTAGAGTAATGAAGGGACAATATGGGCCTTATATCAAGTATAAATCTCTTAATGCAACGATACCAGAGGAAAAAGATCCCTTAGAGCTTAATATGGCAGAAGCTTTAATATTGATTGAGAAAAGAAAGGAATACGATAAAAATAAAAAAACTAAGAAAAAGAAAAAAAAATGAAAAAAATAATATTTACAACATTAATCACATTGGCACTTATTCCAGTTAATGTGATAGCAGAAAAAATTGATTGTACTCAATTTGATAAAGTTAGTGCAAAATATTTAGAGTGTTCAGCAAAAAATCTAAAAGAAAAATCTTCAGAACTTAAATTAAAGGCAACTGTTAGAGCAGAAGAGCTTAAGGAAAAAATAGCTACAAATACTATGAGTGGTAAAAAAAAGTTTGGCAAAATTAACTTAAAAGAAAAACTTGTTAAATTTAAGAATAGCAAATCATTAACCAAATTTATGGAGAAATAAATATGTCATACGAAGATAAAATAAAAGAATTAAACTTAGAACTACCAGAAGCAAGAGATCCTGTTGGATCATATGTTGCCACAAAGCAAATCGGTAAAATGCTATTTATATCAGGGCAAATTTCAATTGCGGCAAATGGAGAATTAATCAAAGGTAAAGTTGGCAAAGATTTAAAAACTGAAGATGGATATGAAGCAGCTAAACGTTGTGGCCTAAACATAATATCTCAAGTTAAAAAGGCTTGTGGTAATGATCTTTCAAGGGTTAAATCTTGTATAAAACTTACAGGATTTGTCAATTCTACAGAAGACTTTATAGAACAACCTAAAGTAATAAATGGTGCTTCAGATTTAATAGTTTCAGTTTTTGGAGACTCTGGAATGCACACAAGAGCGGCAGTTAGTACAAACAGCTTGCCACTTGGTGTATCTGTTGAAGTTGATGCTATTTTTGAATTAAATTAGCAGCCAATAGCAAAATAATTAATTTTCATCTTTTTCATTTTTTTTAATGAATAAATATTTCTCATATCAAATATACTGAAGTTTTTATTTTTAACTATTTTATTAAAATTTATTAATTTAAAATCATTCCATTCCGTATGAATTATTATTAGATCTGAGTTTTTAATTGTATCGTTAATATTTTTTGAATAACTAACATTTTTAATTTTTTTTAATTCATTTTTTTCACCAGTAGGATCAAAATAATTAACTAATGCACCTTTTTTAATTAAAGAAGGTATCATGGTTAAACAAGATGAATCTCTCATATCATCAGTGTTGGCTTTGAAAGTTACACCCAAAAAACTTATCTTTTTATTTTTAGCTTTGCCCTTAAGTATTTCAAAAACTTTTTTTAATAATAAAGTTGACCTATTATCATTAGATTTAATAACACTTTTAATTATTGATAAATTAGTCTTAAATTTATCAGCCGTGTTAATTAGGGCTTTAGTGTCTTTGGGAAAACATGACCCACCATAAGCAGGGCCAGCTCTTAAAAACCTACCTCCTATTCTTTTATCCAAGCCCATACCAATTGAAATATCCTCAACATTCACATCAATTTTTTCACACAAATTAGCAAGTTCATTAATAAAAGTAATTTTAGTTGCTAAAAAAGCATTAGATGCATATTTTGTTAATTCTGCAGCTCTTCTTGAGCTATTAATATATTTTGCACCTTTTGATATTAATGGCGAGTATAAATTTTTTAAAATTTTATTAGATTTTTTATCATTTGTTCCAATTATAATTCTATCAGGGTAAGTAAAGTCTCTTATTGCTTCACCCTCTCTAAGAAATTCAGGATTTGAAACAACAGAAAATAGTTTTTTAGATACTTTTTGAGATATAATTTTTTCAATTTTATCTCCTGTTGTTATAGGAACTGTTGATTTAGTAATAATAATCTTAAATTTAGAAATAGAAGATCTAATTTCATTTGCTACATTAAGTATTTGACTCAAGTCTGCACCACCTTCATTTTTTTTTGTAGGAGTGCCAACACAGATAAATATAATATCTGAATTGGAAATTGTTTCTTTTAAATTTGTTGAAAATTTTAATCTATTATTATTATAGTTCTTTAAGATAAGTTCTTCTAGACCCGGTTCAAATATAGGAATAATACCTTTTTTTAAATTTTCAATTTTTTTAATATCACGGTCTACACATATAACGTCATTTCCTAGATCGGAGAAGCAAACACCACTTACCAATCCGACATAACCAGTGCCAATCATGCATAATCTCATTTCTTAGCAATCTCCAGAGTTGAGTTAATATAACCTTCCATCGTTCCACAGTCCAAATATTTACCAGAAAAACTATGACCAACAAATTTATTATTATCATCAATTAATGATTGTATTGCATCTGTGATATGAATTTCGCCGCTTTTACCAGGCTTAAGATTAATTAATTTATTAAAAATTGTCCTAGGTAATATATATCTTCCAATTACAGCGTTATTGGATGGGGCTAATTTAATGCTCGGTTTTTCTACTACATTTTTTATAATAAAATTTTGGTTATTAATTTTTTTTTCTACATTATAGATACCCCATCTTGATACCTGATTTTTATTAACTTTCATACTCGCCATAACTGATGAATTAAATTTTTTATGAACAGAAATCATAGATTGAGAGCAATTTTTTTTGATTATCAAATCATCTGGTAGCAACATTAAGAAGTATTTATCTTTTATAAGCTTCTTAGTTTTAAGTACAGCATCTCCTGTGCCAAGTGGTTTATCTTGAAAAACAAATTTAATCATTTTTTTATATCTTAAGATCTTTTTATATTCATTTATGATACGAGGATCTTTTTTACGTTTAATAATAGCCTTATAAAATTTATCATTATAAAAATATTTTTTAATCATCAATTTTTTTTTTGAAATAATAAAAATAATTTCTTTAATTCCAGCCTCTATACACTCATCAATTATATATTCAATTCCAGGTTTACCATTAATAGGTAAAAGTTCTTTTGCAAAAACACTTGTTAATGGTAGCAGTCTAGTCCCAAGTCCTGCTAGAGGAATTATGGCTTGTTTAATCATTTAAATGTTTTACTTATTAATTATATTATTACAAATGAAATTTATAAAAGAAATAAATAATTTAATTAAGCTAATTAATAATGAGAAAAAATTGGGATTTGTGCCCACAATGGGTAGTCTACATGCAGGTCACGAGCATCTTATAAAGACTTCCAAAAACAATTGCCAAAAAACTCTAGTTACAATCTTTGTTAACCCAACCCAATTTAACAATAAGAAAGATTATAAAACTTATCCTAGAAACTTAAATAGAGATCTTAAAATACTTAAAAAACTTAATGTTGATTATGTATATCTACCAACTGTAAAACAAGTTTTTCATGATAAGAAATTACCCAAAATTAGATTAAAACAATCAGAAAAAATACTATGTGCAAAATTTAGAAAAGGACATTTTGAGGGCGTTCTAGATGTTTTAAATCGTTTTATAAAAATAATATTACCAAAAATAATTTTTATGGGTGAAAAAGACTACCAGCAATTTTTTTTAGTTAAAAACTTTATAGAAAAAAATTATAAAACTAAAGTTCATGTTTGTAAAACTGCTAGAGATAGAAATATGATTGCATTATCATCTAGAAACAATCTATTAAACAAAGCAAATCTAAAAAAGCTTGGATTAATCACTAATAAATTATTTTATTTAAAAAAATTAATCTTACGCGACAAACTAAATTCTAAAAAAAAAATTAATAAAATGAAAAAAACTTTAGTTAAACAATTTAATATTAAGATTGATTATATAGAATGTAGAAACATAGATAACTTAAAGACAAATATTCATAATAAATCATTTAAACTTTTTGTTGCTTATTATTTAGATGAGGTAAGATTAATTGACAATTTTTAAAAAAAATAGGCACTAACTCCTAAAAATGATACAAAACCTATAACATCCGTAATTGTAGTTACAAATACACTTGATGCTATGGCAGGATCAATATCCATTTTTTTTAAAGTTATAGGTACTACAATCCCAAATAAACCTGCTACTATCATCGTAACAACCATTGATATTGATATTATCATTGAAAGTAAATAATCTTGAAACCAAAATTGTACTACTAAGGCGCTAATGACAGCAAAAATAATACCATTTAAAATTCCTATATTAAATTCCTTTAATATATTTTGATTAAAATTATTTTTGGTTAGATCATTAGTGGCTAAAGTTCTAACTGTAACAGCTAAAGTTTGCATCCCCGCATTACCTCCCATAGAAGCAACAATTGGCATTAAAAATGCTAAAACAACCATCTGTTCTATAGTTGCACCAAATAAACTTATAACCCAAGTAGCCAAGAATGCAGTAAAGAGGTTTAATAAAAGCCAATTAAATCTTCTTTTTGTTTTTTTAATAACACCATCAGTAATTTCTTCATCACCTACCCCAGCTAATCTCAAGGCATCTTCTTCTGCTTCTTCCTTTAATACAGTTAAAACATCATCATACGTAATCATACCGACTAATTTGTTTGTTTTATCAACTACTGCCGCAGAATTTAGATTATAATTTTCAAAAACGTTACCAACCTCTTCTTTATCCATATCAACAGGGATAAGCAGCTGAGATTCTGACATAATTGAAAGCATTTTTGTATCTCTAGATGTTGTTAGAACTTTTGACGATGGAACAGTACCAATTGGTTTAAAATCAGCATCAACAATATAAATTTCTAAAAACTCTTCAGGTAAATCTTTATCTTCACGCAAATAGTCAATTGTTTGTCCTACAGACCAATTACTTGGGATGGCTGTAAATTCACGTTGCATTATTCTCGCAGCAGTGTCTTCTGGGTAACTTAAGCTTTCAAGTAAAGCAAAGCGATCCTTAGGAGGTAAAGAACTTAAAATATCATTTTTATCTTTTTCATCAACATTTTCTAAAATTGAAATTGCATCATCTGATTCAAGATTCTTTAAAAGCTTAACAATAGAATCTGATGAAAGATAAGCAATAATTTCAGATTGAATAGATTCATTTAGTTCAATAAAAACTTCAGGATCAATATTAAAATTATTAAGTTTAATTAAGCTTTCTCTGTGGTTTTGGTCAAGAAGTTCAATAATATCAGCAGCGTCAGCTGGGTGCATTTCGTTAAAAGAATTTGTAATAAATTGAGCGTCGTTGTTAACAATTTTATTTATAACAACTTTTAAATATTCCTTATTAAACTCAAAATTAACTTTTTTATCTTTTATTTTTTTTATTAAAGACATAAAATTTACCTATAAAACAATTTTGAACTTTTAATGTATACTAAGGATAATACAATTTATAAATGAATATAGAAATCAAAAAGTCAATAAAACCAGTAAAATATGATTTTGCTGTAAAATTTCTTGAAGAAAGATTGTTGGATATAAGTAATAATAAAAAAAGTGATCTAATTTGGCTCTTAGAACACGAGGAAATTTATACTGCAGGAACTAGTTACAAGGAAGAAGAAATTTTAAATAAAAATATAAAAATAATTAAAACTAATCGTGGTGGCAAAATCACTTATCATGGCCCTGGACAATTAATTTGTTATTTTGTAATAAATTTAAAAAAAAGGAAAAAGGATATTAGAAAATTTATAACCTTAATCGAGAATACAATTATCGAGAGTTTAGATGAGTTTAATATTGTGTCATTTGGTGATCCAAAAAATATTGGTGTTTGGGTTGAGAACAAGAATACTATTAATAAGGTGGCAGCGATTGGTGTGCGTGTAAGTAAATGGATAGCTTATCATGGATTTGCAATAAATATTAATAACGACCTTACAAAATATCAAAATATTATTCCATGCGGAATATCAGATAAAGGTATAACAAATCTCAGATCTATTATTGATCAAAATTATAATATTTTGAATGATGTGATTGTAAAAAATTTTACTAAGAACTTGGAAAACTGAGTCTTTTAATTCTTAATAGTTTTTTAAAATAGTCTGGCAACAAAGCTGTATAAGTGTATTTTTTATCTTTAATCATGAATTTAATTTGATACGAATGGAGCATCAAATTTTTATTAATAGCCTTATCTGTATTACTAAATTTATATTTTTTATCTCCATAAATTGGTGATCCTACAGAATATAGTTGTTTTCTTAATTGATGCTTTCTTCCTGTGATAGGTTTCATTTCAACTAGGCTGCATATAGAATTTTTATCTAGAACTTTGTAAAGTGTTCTAGCTTTTTCAACTACCTCCCTATCATTATCATATCTTGTTAAATCATCATTCCACTCACCTGAGTCTTTCTGTAATTCTCCATGACATATAGCTAAGTACGTTTTGTGAACTTTTCTAAGTCTAAACAAAGAGGTTAATAATTGAGCGGATTGTCTATGCTTCGCCATAATAAAAACTCCAGATGTATCTTTATCAAGTCTATGTACAGAAAATGGTTTTGTATCTTGAAAAATTTCACTACGAGCAAATATATCTACAAGATTTTTTTTAGATTTAGTTCCACCTTGAACTGAAATACCGGAGCTTTTATTAAGAACAATGAAATCATCATTGTTATCAATTATTAATTCTTCATTCTCTTTAATAACATCTTCCGAAGGCAAAAATTTAATTGTTTTTTGAACAATTGTTTCTTTAAAATCAAAATTAAATAAATCTATAATGTCCCCTGTCTTTACTTTATGAGAACTTTTAATTTTTTTACTATTAATCTTAACTTTTCCACTCTTTAAACTTTTTTCAATTAGGCCTTGTGGGTAATTACCTAGGTTGTTACGTATCCACCTGTCGATACGCATATCGTTAAACGTTGAATCAACGTTAAAAGACTTCTTCATGATAATATGATTTTATATAAAAAATTAAGCAGTAGCTAATTTTTTCTCTTCGTTTTTATCTTTAGTTAATTCTTTTTTCTTTCTATCCACTCTTTTAGCTTCAACATCTCTATCAACAAATTCAATTACAGCCATTGGAGCATTATCACCATATCTAAAACCTGCCTTAATAATTCTGGTATATCCACCATTTCTTTTTTCATATCTTTTTGACAAAGTTTTTTTTACTTTACGTGCAGAAGTAATATCTTGTAATTTGGTCATTAACATCTTTGTTGTTAATAAGGTTTCTTTTTTTCCTAATGTAATGATTTTATCAGCCTGTGGCTTAAGGAATTTAGCTTTAGGAAGTGTAGTAGTAATCTGCTCATATTTAATTAAAGAATTTAACATATTTTTCAATAGTGCTTTTCTATGTTCAGAAGTTCTATTTAACTTTTTATTAGCCATTCCATGTCTCATTAAATTAACTCCTCTAACTTCTTGGACATTTCAGCTATATTATCTGGTGGCCAATTTGGTATTTCCATTCCAAGATATAAAGACATGCTAGTTAAAACTTCTTTTATTTCATTTAATGATTTTCTACCAAAGTTTGGTGTTCTAAGCATTTCACCTTCTGACTTTTGCACAAGATCACCAATATAGATAATATTGTCATTTTTTAAACAGTTCATAGAACGAACTGATAGTTCTAATTCATCTACTTTTCTTAAAAGATTTTTGTTAAACTCAGGTTCAGTTGAAACTTCTTTAATCGGAGCTTCTACAGGTTCATCAAAATTAACAAACATGTTAAGCTGATCTTGAAATATTCTTGCAGAATATGCAACTGCGTCTTCAGCTGAAATTGAACCATTCGTCTCAACTTCCATAGTTAATTTATCATAATCTAATGCTTTTCCTTCTCTAGCAGTACTTATGGTGTATGAAACTTTTTTAACTGGACTGTATAATGAATCAATCGCTATTAAACCAAGTGGTGGTTCTTCTGGTTTATTCATTACAGCGGGTACATAACCTTTCCCAGTTCCAACATTCATCTCCATGTGGAAATGAGTATTTTCATCTAAATTACAAATAACCAAATCAGGATTTAAAATCTCAATATCAGCTACTCCTTCTATATCAGAAGCTTTTATTTCACCGGGTCCTTTTGCATCTAAAATAAGTTTTTTAACTCCATCAGAAGAACTTTTTAATGCTAATGATTTAACATTTAAAACTATGTCAGTCACGTCTTCTCTAACACCTTTAATAGATGTAAATTCATGCAATACTCCATCAATTTGGATTGAAGTGACAGCAGCACCTCTAATAGATGAAAGTAAAATTCTTCTTAGAGAATTTCCTAAAGTTAAGCCGTAACCTTTTTCTAGTGGTTCTGCTATAATTTTCGCATGTGATTTATCATCACTAATTTTAACATCTAATTGAGATGGTTTAATTAATGCTTTCCAATTTTCAGCATTTACATTTAAACTTTCCATTTATTAAACTCTCCTTTTCTTTGGTGGTCTTACGCCGTTATGTGGCATTGGTGTTGTGTCTTTTATAGAAAGAATCTTAAATCCTTTCGCTTGTAAAGCTCTTAAAGCAGTTTCTCTACCTGACCCAGGTCCTTTAACTTGGACTGTTAGTGTTTTCATTCCATATTCTAATGCTTTAGATGCAGCCGCATCTGCAGCGACTTGAGCAGCATACGGAGTGGATTTTCTTGAACCTTTGAAACCTTTTTGTCCTGCTGAAGCCCACGAAATAACATTTCCATTCGTATCGGCTATTGAAATTATTGTATTATTAAAAGTTGATTGCACGTAAGCAATACCATTAAGAATATGTTTTTTGATTTTTTTCTTTTTTGAATATGAACTTTTTTTAGATTTTTTATCTAATTTTTTTTCAACTTTTTTTTCTACAACTGAATCTATTTTTTCTACTTTAGCCATAAATTAATTATTTTTTAAGTGGTGTTAATTTTTTACCTGCAATTGCAATAGCTTTACCTTTTCTAGTTCTGGCATTACATCTTGTTCTTTGTCCTCTAACTGGAAGTTTTTTTCTATGTCTCGACCCTCTATAACAAGCAAGGTCAATTAATCTTTTGATAGTTAGGGAGTAATCTCTTCTAAGATCACCCTCTACTTTAAAATTTGCATCAATATATTCTCTGATTTTTAAAATATCATCGTCAGTTAATTCGTTAATTCTTTTTGCAGTTGGAATTTCTAACGATGTACATATTTGGTTCGAAAACTTATTACCTATACCATAGATGTACGTTAATCCTATGTGGACAAGTTTGTTTTGGGGAATGTTAACACCTGCTATACGAGCCATATTTTTGAGAATAAATTTAGCTTTTTATATAAGAAGACGTTCTAAAGTCAACTCCTTAAACATTAAGAACATCACTGATTTTATTGTTAATTTGCTCAATTTCACTAGCACCATCGATTTCGGTGAAATTTACTTTTTTTAGGTAAAAATCGAACACTGGCTTAGTTGTTTCCATGTAAGTCTCATATCTTGCTATAACTACATCAAGACTGTCATCTTTTCTCTTCTTAAGAAATTCTTTGCCACAAGGGTGTAATTCAATTTGTTCTTTATTAAAAAATTCATTTAAAGTCATGTTGCATTTATCACATGTCATTCTACCCATAATGCGTTTTTCAATAACATCCTTTGAAACATTTAAAAAAATTACATGGCCAATGGTTTGATCAAATTTTCCTAAAATTAACTCTAAATTCTTAGCTTGCTCAACATTCCTAGGATATCCATCAAAAATTATCCTGTCTCTAAATTTAAGATTTGTAATAGATTTTTTTAACAATGCATTAACAGTTTCATCTGGAGCAAATTTACCATTTGATATTAATGTTTCTATTTCCGAACCAAGAGATGTCTTTAATTTAACCTCTTCTCTTAAAAGATTACCGGTTGATAACTGAAAATAGTTATGTTTTGTAACAATAAATTGTGCCTGTGTCCCCTTTCCAGCACCTGGAGGACCAAATAAAATAATATTCACAAAATTATTTACCGAATTTTGTTTTTTTAATTAATTGCTCATATTGAGAGCTCATTAATCTTGTCTGTATTTGAGTTACTGTGTCTATTGCAACTACAACAACAATTAAGATAGAAGTTCCACCTAGATAAAAAGGTATTGGATAATTGGCAATTAGAAATTCTGGCATTAAACAAACGATTGTTAAATACAGCGCACCAATTGTTGTAAGTTTTGTTACAATTTTATCAATATACAAAGCTGTATTTTCACCAGGTCTAATCCCAGGTACAAAGCCACCATATTTTCTTAAATTATCAGCAGTCTCAGTAGGGTTAAATGTTATCGATGTGTAGAAAAAAGTAAAAAATATTATTCCAGAGGCATAAAGTAACATGTAAAGAGGCTGCCCTTGTGTAAAGTATGAACTTAGGTTCAGGAATGTGTCATTGTCTGAAAAACTAAAATTAGAAAAAGTTACAGGTAATAATAATAAAGCTGATGCAAAAATTGCAGGTATAACACCTGCTTGGTTAATTTTTAAGGGTAAATGGGAAGATTCACCACCATACATTTTATTTCCCATTTGTCTTTTAGGATAGTTTATTAAAATTTTTCTTAATGCTCTTTCCATGAAAACAATGAACATTATTGTTGCAACTAATAATACAAAA
>Ga0075445_10001820_pt1 | contig 10736 bp, 9 predicted proteins | sample CoawatmetaG02DNA_FD_72350 | JGI IMG/M metagenome (GOLD analysis project Ga0075445, IMG submission 72350) | Marine microbial communities from the West Antarctic Peninsula - Coastal water metaG029-DNA | ecosystem: Environmental > Aquatic > Marine > Coastal | place: Atlantic Ocean: West Antarctic...
GTAGGGACAATATTTAAGTACTCTTTGCTTGCTAAAGCCTTTCTCAATCCCATAATCGGAATTACGACCCCATCAGCTGTCATCAAAGGAATGTCTTCATAAGAGGGCCTTTTAGCATAATGACTAAAAAAATCTTCAGCGGATAGATCTAATAGAATTTTTCTTAGTTCTTTTTTATCTAAGTTAGATTGATTTATCTTTACTGCATTTTTTTGCAAAACTCTGTCAACTATATTGAAACTTGTATAATTTGAAGTGGGACTATATTTGTTTTGTTTAAAAGCTAGATTTGCTTGAATTGTGGTTGTGTAGCCTGACTGGGAAATGGCTTTATGAAATAATCCTTTAGCTTCTTTTGATGCTAGTAGGGAAAATACATTATGACCCCCAGCAGATTCACCAAAAATAGTGACATTGCCAGGATCTCCACCAAATAGAGATATGTTAGATTGAACCCATTTTAAAGCTTCAATAATGTCTAAAGTTCCAAAATTAGATGTCTTGTCTAAATCACTTTGTAAATCCTGTATAGCTGGATGGGTGAACCAACCAAATGGCCCTAGTCTATAATTTATAGACACCACAACAACGTCATGACGTTTAACCATTTTTGAAAAATCATAAAGATCTTTTAATCCTGATGTATTACCACCTCCATGAATCCAAAACATTACAGGAAGCTGTTTAGTGGATGAATTTTTAGGAGCTTTAATATCTAGATAAAGACAATCTTCAGTTCCAGAAAAGTATCCCTCTCCATCTGATCCACCCATTCCTGAAGGTCTTTGAATACAAAAATTATTATCTTTAGGTAAAAGGACCCTTTCAGAATTAGTAATTTCTCTAGGTGCCTTCCATCTAAGATCCCCTATAGGCGGCTTTGCATAGGGAATATCATCCCAATTTAAGACACCGGAACTGTCATAGCTTGAAGAGATGCCTGAGGAGGTTTTAATCTCTATATCAGCTGCGCTGAGGATTGCAGAAAATAAAAAGGTTGATATAAGTATTTTGTAATTCATGAACTATGAGCCTTGAGGTGAAGAAGTAATAATTACTTTTAATTAATTGTGTTTCAAAATTATACAACTAATTTTATATATATTGTGTGTATATATAAATTCTGAGATAAGGCAGAGGCGAATAAATATCGAAGTATGAATGTCGCTATATTAAATTGCATTATTATAAATATTACATTTATTTATATTTTTATAAATTAAGCTTAATTTAATTTATCTTGAAATATTAATAAGTAATTTAAAAATATGTTTATAAAATACTGTTAATGTTTGTTTTATGTTGATAATTTGCTATATAATCTGTTTTTAGGTTGTGAGGCTGCATCAAAGTAGCTTTCAGCCGTTCAATTATTATTAAAGGTGTAAAGACATGGCCAAATTTATTAAATCAAAATTTAGAGTTATATGGGGAACTGTATTTAGTTTCTTTTACGGTATATTTGCAACAGATATTTCTGCACAAGAAGCAGAGGATAACGCAAATGATGAAACGGGATCATCAACTGAGGAGTCACTTAAAGAAAAGCTCTTAGATCCAGGGGCAATTGCTGCTGCTGTAGCTGCTGCTGCTGTTCTACTTTCTGGTGGAAATGATGCTGCACCTGCACCAACACCTGCACCGACTCCTGCACCAACACCAGCACCGACTCCTGCACCAACACCTGCACCGACTCCTGCACCAACACCAGCACCGACTCCTGCACCAACACCTGCACCGACTCCTGCACCGAATACGAATACGAATACAAATACGAATACGAATACGAATACGAATACAGGAACAACTAGTACTACTCCCACAACTACAACTTCATCAACAACGACTAGTTCAAGTACAACCACTTCGTCAACTTCGACATCTGGATAGTTAAGAAAATTGAAAAAAAAGGAAATCTTAGGGTTTCCTTTTTTTTTGAAATCAATTAAAAAAAGTACAAAAAAGAAGCATCATGGGTAATAAGTTATGTAATATTTGTGAGTCAAAACTCTCACCATATAAATATATATTGGGTGAAGATACCAGTTCTAAAGTTTTAGTTTTAAAATGTAAAAAATGTAAGATGTTATGTAGTGAAGTAGTATCAAATTACAAAGAAAGCACATTTAGCCACAATACACTGGATGGGTACTTAGACAGCAAAGATTATTCAAAAATAAGAATAAATAAATTACTAAAATTTATTAGCTCTAAATATAATCATAACGTTGAAAATACAACCATACTAGATATTGGCTGCGGGGTTGGTTGGTCGCTAAAAGAAGCAAAAAGAATGGGATATAAGTGCTCTGGTGTTGAGCCGATGGCCATGGCTGCCAATTACGCAAAAGTAAATCTCCACCTAGATGTTATCAATGAGAAATATAATTCTTCGCTTATTAAAAATCCTGTAGATATAGTGATTCTAGATCAAGTAGCGGAGCATGTCTCGTCTCCTTTAGAATTTTTGATTGATGTGACTAAAGTCTTAAAACCTGCAGGCATTCTTTTTATAGCAGTGCCTCCAAATGACTGGCTTAGAAGAGCTTTATCAATCTCATTACAAATTCCATATAAGATATTGCGAGGTAGGCTTATCAGTAGGAATTCTTTAATTAAAAAAATGGCTAAACTTGACTTATATAGCACACCTGAGGGTCACATAAATGTTTTCACTGAAAAATCAATCAGATTGCTAGCCAATAGATTGGGTTTAGAATATTGTTCACAGTACCACTCAAGTCAAAAAAGAAATATTATAAATAAAATATTTAGTCTAACTTCTGGGTCTTATATTTTAAGAAAAAATTAGTCTACGGAACACTCTATATAAACTGACTCTTCAGATCTTTCATCTAAATTTAGTCCTTCGGTGTTTTGTATATCAGAAGAGCTAGATGACTTCTCTTGAACATTTACAAAACCACAGTTCTTTAGAAGATTAATTAATGAATCTGCGTCATACATCCACTGATGATGCCTAAAACCAGTGATTAGTAGGGTGATTTTTTTAAAAAAAGTTTTAGGGGCAATTATTGTTAAAAGAGAATCTTCTAAAAATTTATCCGCTGATCCATGTTTAAGATAGCCATCGATTAGCATTTTTAAATCTGGAACGGATATTCTAAGCACGCCTCCAGGTTTAAGTACTTTTTTTGCATTTAACAAAAACTTTGTAGAATTTTCTCTATCTAAATGCTCAAGCATATGTGCGGTATATATTGCCTCTACAGAATTCTCTTTAAAGGGAATTCTATTGACCACATCAGCCCAAATAACGTTATTTTGTTTACAGAAATCTATATATTTTAGTTGATTTGTATTTAGTAACCTAAAGAGGGCTAAGAATTTTGTTAGAAAGGGATAGTTAGCTAATTTAATACTTATTGAATTATCAATGTTAGTCCAACCGTTTGATGGAGTATCACCGCAACCAATATTTAATCTGTAATTATTCATAAGTTAGAATTTAATTTTTAGGGTTAGAAAAAAACATTATATTACTTAGATGAACTCGATACTATTAAATAGGCTCGTTAAATTCATAGTTAATAGTTTCTTTTAGCGCGTCTTCAATGCGTATCACATCTTCAAAACCTTTAATATTTATTGAAGAATAAGAGGTATTAGCAGCGAATTTTTTAACCCTGATAGAGCTTATTGGCAAGTTAACTCTAAGTAAGTAGGAGATAAAATCAGCAATATAGCCAATCACTAATCCTAAAAAATATGGAAGGTAAATATTCTTATTAAACTTTTTGCCTAATGAGAGACTAGCGATTTCAATTATTTTATTTAATTCAAGATCTGGCTTATCAGCATAGTTATAGATATGAATTCCAGGAACATCAGATATAGTATGATTTATAAAAGAAGCAACATTTTCTACGTAGGCCATAGATTTTATATTTCTACATTTTCCTATTGGGATAAAAAAACCACTATTTATCTGCTTTAGTAAATTATAAACGTTGCCTCTATTATTCTTTCCAAAAATAACGGTAGGTCTAATAATTACAAGAGTTCTGCGGTTTGGATCTTTTTGTTGCCAGCTTGTAAAAACTTTTTCAGCCTCCCATTTTGTTCTCCCATAGTCATTAAATGGGTTTATTTCACTTTCTTCATTTTTCTGTTCATCGGAGAGACCATAAATTGCAACGGTGCTAGTAAAAATTATTTTTTCTATTCCTTTTAGCTCAGCTAACTTACAAATATTTTTTGCTCCTTCAATATTTACATGATCATATCTAGAAATTGGCTTCACATCATCTCGATGCTCTGCCGCAAGATTAATCAAAATATTTCCAGATACTTTTGATGTTAATTCATCTATATCAGTTACATCTGCAATTTTAGTCTTGTCTTCAAATAAGATATTTTCTTTGATGTCTATAATTTCAAAGCTCTTATCCAATGCTATAAATTTACTGGAAAGGCTGCTGCCAACAAAACCAGATCCTCCAATTATTGATATTTTTTCTGTACTATTGTTCATATACCCTACCTGTTGATTAGCTGAGAAATTCGATTAATTAACTTCCATGCAATAAAATCAATTCCTGGTTTTAAATTATTCTCTTTAAGTGAATCAAAAATTTCTATATTACCGGAGATGATGTTCTTTATACTTTTGGTTGTAGCTCCTCCTAATCTCATATTAACTTTCAAGCCAGGGGAATAAATACTTTTAAAATCTACCTTATTAAAAAACCTGCACATAATATCAAAGTCAGCTGCAAATAGCAGATTTTGATTAAAATTCCCATATTGTTTGTAAATGTTATTTTTACAATAAAAAGTTGGATGTGGAGGAACCCAGCCTTTTTTAAAGAACCCTTCTTTATAACTGCTAGACACCCACTTACGAACTATATTAGTATTAATATCATTTTTAACAAAACATAAATCACCATAAACTGCGTCAACATTATTTGAGTTAAAAATGTTTGCGTACTCTTCAATTATAGAGTTACTAAAGAACCAGTCATCAGAATTTAAGAAACCAACGACATCTCCAGTTGCCTCTTTTAATCCTTTATTCATAGCATCATAGATTCCACTATCACGTTCAGAAATACACTTACTTACATGTGGAAATAAGTTAACTAACTCTAAAGTTTTATCCTCTGAACCGCCGTCGATGATTATATGTTCAATATTAGGCCAGGTTTGCTGACTTACGGACTCTAAAGTCTTTCTAAGTGTTGAGTCGCTATTATAGGTAACTGTTATTATTGAAAATTTCATTAAGTAAGATTATATATGATTTAATTTATTGAGCTTCAGGAGCTATCTGATATTCAATGTTGATGTCATAGGGATGTATTTTCTGCCTAGATTTCCATACAACTGAGTTTTCATCTACCCAATAATAATTTACTCCACCCCATTTTATAGAGCCAACATGAAACCTCTCTGCAACTAAAAATAAACTAATTTTAGTATTTTTTAGATTTTTAATAATTGCTTGTTCGTCAATTAAACTAAATATAGATTCTGCTGGTAAATAACCGGAATCAGGATTGGAGAGCCTTACAGCATATTCCTTTTTTTGATTAGTGCCTTTCAGTACATTAGCAAAGACATCAGTAAGTGTTAAATTAGCAATTTCCATATTGTTAGAAAATCCAAAAGATTCTACTATTTTTCCATTTTTAGTTACAAGGACATTACTCGTTGAGCTATTTATCCAATCTTGAGCATATGATGTTGTGTTGTTATTTTTATAAATAATCTTATTGCTATTATTTAGTCTAACTTCAATTAGATTTGATTTAGTATCTTTTAATAAAAGGTGGCTAAGATCTCCAATACTATCTTCTATCTCTAATGTTTGGCAGCTAAATAAAAATATTAAAGGAGTTATAAGAATTTTGTGCTTAAAAGTCATACCAACCTCTTTTTATAGAAGAGCTAGATCCATTTTCTATATAATCAATAAGATTGTTATCTATATTCAATTTTTGACCTCCGTCTCTAGTCATAGTCCTCAATCCGAATTTCTGTGATTTTTTACTTCTTTCACCAAAAAATAGGTCAGTAGGAAAGTTAAAGTAGAACCCTTTATCAAAACTGCCTTCACCAAAAATATTTTCAGGCACATCCGTCTGTGAAAAAAAGAAACCAGCTCTAAAGCCAGATTTTGACATTCTAGAGAAATCAATTGTGTAACCTTTATCGCGAGCTAAATAATTACCATAGCTATACTTTAATCTCAGTCCTGAAGAGGGAAATTCATAGACTAGATTTAAATGATCAGTTGTAACCTTGTAATCTAGAACCCCAGCCATTAACTTATAATCTCTCCTATTCACCTTATAAGCTTCGTATCCAACCATAAAATTTTTATTAAAAGGCTTATACAAAATTTCTGCACCATAGCCAGCATACATAAGCTCAAGAATGCCAAATGAGAACTTTGTATAGATATTTTTTGAAGTGGAGCTGTAATAATCTATTGCAAGCTTCTCAATATATTTATCAGATTGAAGATATTTAACAATATCGGTTCTAACATTTGGTAGTAATGAATCAGGGCGATAATCTTTTTTATCAAAATTATCAAACAAAGAGTAGCCTACAACAGAAGATACTATCAAATTTCTTGAAAACTGTACCTCAAATGCCCCGCTAAGACTTAATCCACCATAGTAAAATTTTTCTGGAGAGCCAATATGATTCCTGATTGCGGGCGAAATATTCTTAAAAACTACAGGAAACTCAACCAGTGGCCTGAACTCATGTTCTTTATATTTCTGAGGGTCTGGGGACTCTATTTTTGTATTTCTAGTTAGCTCGTATAGTCTTGAATAACCTTCAGGAGCAACATCATCTGAAAGATATGAAATACTATTAACCTGCATTCCTGCTAACAAATGACCAACATTAATTCTATTAAAATTATAATTATGAAGATTTGCTATTTCACCTGTTACTCGAGCTGCTCTGTAGGAGGATGTGATATTATTTCTTAGATCTGGTGATTCTATTGTTAACTGAACCTCGTCCTTATTAATATCTGCAGTTTGTAAATAAATATTATTATTTTTTAAGTTTACTAAAAGATCATTGTAAAAATTATCTTTTTTAATTGGTCCATTATAATTTTTTTTAATTACGTCTTTTCTATTTATATTTTTTGGTATTTTATTTAAATTAAGACCAATGCTGAAGGAGAAATTAAATGTATTTCCTTTTATATAAGAAATATCAAAATTTCCTTGCTTGTACGGTATTGAAATACCAAAATTGATGTCGTAATCTTTTTTTCGTAGCTTATTAGAAATCCCAATCGGATCATACAAGCCAAAATTAAGATAGTCAAAAGGGTCGTATTCAACCTTAACCTTTAATCCCTTTGCATTAGGAACATAGTACTCAATTCCACCAAAAGGAGAGATATCGCCCCTGAACCACGTATCAGCTGACGGCTTGCCTCCTAGAGAGTAATCAGACGATGTGCCTGGTCGATAGTCAAAACCATCATTTAAAACTGATAAGGGGTTGCTCAATGTATTTTTATTGGCATACCTTCCCCAACCCACACCTGTTGTTACCTTGAGATACTGAAGGTCCCAGGTTGATACGAAATATTCTCTTGTAAAAAGCCCAGTTCCAGCGAAATCATCTAGCCCAATTGCTAATCTAGGTGCGTATTTATTTTTAGGTTGGTATGAGAACTTAAGATTAAAACCTTTATCCAAATAAAGTCCCAATTTATTTCCCCAATATATGTCCTCAGGCCTATAATAAAAATAGCTAGCCTCTAGCCAATTAAATGGGGTTACAGTTATAGTTCCTAATTTCCATATTTCGTTACGTGTAAAGGTGAAGGCTATATTCGCCTCATCTTTTTGATAAGCTGTTGGAAGATGGATTAGCCCGCCTTGGCCAAATGAATTAAAAGAAACATTCTTATCAGGATAAACGTAATTTCTATAGTCGCCATAAATATTTAAGCTTAAAAATAGAATGAATAGTGGTGTTAATTTCAATTTCACTAATCATCTAAGGCGCTAATTGATACCAAGGATAGAGCTAGACTACTAAATAATGGAGCTATAACCCCTGCAAGCTGGAGCCCATTAACTCTTGTCATATTTCTTGGGATATAAACAACTGATCCTGGATAAATTTCAAAACGGACATCTCTAGAAAAAACACCGGTCTTAACAAGTGTTGCCTTTCCATCTGGGTCAACTATTACTATTCTTGTTCCATCTGCATAAGATGTAAGGCCACCAGTAGCATTAATGTACTCATTGATTGATTTTCCATACATATATCTAGTTGTTCCTGAGCTGACAATTTCACCGTAAACATAAATACTCTCGTCATATATAGGTATATGTATAGAATCACCATCGTTTAGAAGGGTATCTAATAAAGGATCAGATAATATTTTATTAATATTAAACTCAGCCCTAACCCTCCCTTGAACTTTCTTATTCTTAAGTTCTTGGAGTAAATTTGGTAAGGAGCTATCTACGGTCATGCCATTATTAAAGCTACCAACAATATATTTAATAAAATCATTATAAAGATTTATATTATTCTGCTCTTCTAACATTTTAGCCTTCGTCCTATATAGCTGTCCTCCAAATGCATATGCATCCTCTGTATAGCCTCCCGCTCTTTTAATTAAAGAGGATAGTGTTTCACCCTTTGAAATAGTATATTTTCCAGGATTTTTGACCATACCAGTCAAAGATACATTACCGGTTTTATAAACCTCTCCGTAGATAGAGTCGTCATTAGTGACACTTTTTAGTGTTAACTGATCTTTTGATATGCTTTGTGATATAAATTTACCGTCAACATATTTACTTAATATTAAATTGCTTGAAGCTGCCTGTCTTGATTGACCTCCTGCTATCAAAAAAAGATCTTTGTATGTCTCATTTTCTTTGAATTCAAAGATACCCAATCTATTAAATCCAGCTCCCACCCTAACTAATATTTTAGCTGCGGGTATAAAAATAGTATCTCCTGACTGCAATCTTTGATTAAATGAAGATTTACCAAATATTATTAAGTCATAAAGATCAATTTGCTCAATCATCTCTCCATTTCTTCTAATTTCTACAGATCTAAATGACCCATTCTCTGTAATGCCACCGCTAATATTTAGAACATGAAGTAAGTTAGAGTTGCCATTTAAGGTATAAACGCCTGGAAATGCAGATTCACCAGTGACCAAGACCTGAATATCCCTTAAATTAGATAAAGATACATGACCCTCAACACCTGTTAGAGAGGATTTTATTTTATTTTTTATAAAGTCAGAAGCTTGTTGTAAAGATAGGCCGGCAATTAAAATAGGGCCAATTTTAGGTAGATTAATCGATCCATCTCTGGAAATTTGTATTTTTGAAGATTGATTTATCACCCCGGTATAATGAAGCTCTATAGCATCTCCAAAATCTAGAATATAATTACCGTCAATATTAGGATCATTAATAGGCATAAATGTTGACTGAACTGAATTAAAGAAAGATATACCAAATCTTTCTGATTTGGATTCTTCTAGCTTGATAGCGGAAATAGGCCTTCTTTTAAGAGCAGAGTCACCATCAGTAGGCTGTTCTTTTTCAAGTTCAACAAGCACATCATCTCTTATCTCAGCAGGAAGACCTTCCAGAAATTTTTTATCAAAACTGTCTTGTGAATAAGACAAGTTAACTAAAAATATTAGTGGGATGAATAGAATAATTTTATATAGATAGTTCAATTTATAACCTTCTTTATTAAGTTAGATGCGTGAAAAAATATTTTAGCGCTTGGTTGTATTATATACAATTCCTTCGTTTTTGGGTTTCTTCCAGGTCTTTCAGATGTTTGTTTCAATTCAAAAGAGCCAAAACTAGGTAATTTTACAATATTTGATACTGCATTTTTTTTTATCAGCAATAAAAAAGATTCTAAAATTTCCTTACTTTTACCAGTTGTAATATTTAACTTAGATGCTACTTTTTTAGCTATATTAGATTTATTTATAGTCATGATCCTAAGCCAGGTATATCTATTGAATTTATTGCTGTAGAGGCGGTTATCACATCATTCAATATATCATCAACTTGCTTGTCAATGATTGTTGTATTGGCCGACTGAAAAATAAATCTAAATCCAATCTTTATTTCATTACTCTTTTCATTATGGAAATAGTCAAATATGAACACCTCTTTCAATAAGGGATCTTTGAAGCCTAAAATTAAGTCCTGTAAATCTCTTACCTTTGCAAAATCTTTAACTGAATAAGAGATATCCCTATAAGATGAAGGGAGGTCAGATATTGATTGATATTGAATAAACTCTTTAGGGGCTTGTGATATTTCATCGTAAGAAAGAACCTCAGACGAAAATTCATGTATATCAACTTCAAGACTTAGAATTTGATGCTTCAATTTTGAGTTTAGCTTATCCCGGGGTAGATTTATAAATGTAAATTCTTTATTTGGTAATATCTTCTGGAATAAAGAAAATAGATAGCTTTCATTTATTTTTTTTGAGAAGTCCTTATAGTTCTTTCCAACTCTTCCACTAGCTATAATTGCTATCCTTCTTTTCTTTTGCAAGCCATTGTTAATAAAATAAATATCTGATATTTCAAATAACTTAATTGAATCTTTTTGTCTTCTTTCGTTAAAAAGAAGATTATCTGTTAGTGAGTTAGTGAGATTTGTTCTTAAAAATTTTCTATTAGAATCGAGGGGGTTGTCAACTTTTATAGACTCTTT
>Ga0075445_10001830_pt1 | contig 10696 bp, 15 predicted proteins | sample CoawatmetaG02DNA_FD_72350 | JGI IMG/M metagenome (GOLD analysis project Ga0075445, IMG submission 72350) | Marine microbial communities from the West Antarctic Peninsula - Coastal water metaG029-DNA | ecosystem: Environmental > Aquatic > Marine > Coastal | place: Atlantic Ocean: West Antarctic...
AGCAGTTATAATACCACCACGGTTACTTGATATTAACGCCTCACGTATTTCATTTGTCATATTACTTTGAATGTCTGCAAGGGTTGGCGTATTATTTTTTCCATTAAAATCTATGTTTTTATACGCATCTGGAACAAGTTCTCTAACTGTATTTATTATATTTTGTGCTATTGCTGCTTGGTTAATTGTATTTACCTTTTCCTGCATATCTTTAGTTAATGTTTTTGCCCACTTTGTTTTGTGAGCATCAATTACTTTTGTGTTTTTAATCCCAACAGCACCACCAATTATTTCTTCTGCAATAAATTTTTCGGCATCAAGTTTATAACCAGCCATCTTTATATTTTCTTTTTCAGCCAGACTTAAAGCAGCGCCAATAGGAGATGCCTTTAAAGCTTTATCTAGAAAGCCTTCAGGTTTTACCTCAGTTATACTATTTAAATAAGCATCAACTGCAAAGGAACTTGACCAATCAGTTTGAGTTGAAGTATAACGCCACTCTTTTTTTGGATCATAGATAGGATTTTCTTTATCATTTTGATCTATAGTATTTGTAACAGGTTCAACAGGTTCAGCTGCTACTGTAGTAACAACACACATTTGTTTTTCTTCATCAAAAGTTTGTCCTGGAGGGCATTGATTTTGTTCTTCAACGGGTTTATTAGGAACTCCTGGACCTTGATAGAAGTAAGAACCTCCTGGTATTCCAAACATAGAAGACATGGTTGTAGGGGAGGTTACATAGTTTTTTTGTTGATCTTCACTTAAGCTATTAAAACCTGTGTTTACTAATGCACCCTCTGCTGCCATAACAGGAGTTTGGTTAGTTATAGGATTAGTTGTTTCAACAGGAGCATTACCTTGAGCCATCTGATCTGGTTTTTCAGTAGCACTGGTACGATTAATTGAAATACCACGTTTAGCTAATTCATCCATAATAGCTGGATTCTTTTTAGTCATCTCCATAAATTGACCAATAACTTGATCAATTTTAGTAGGGTCATTATAAGGAGAAGCTACCATACCACCTGGGGCATAACCTATAGCCATACCACCTTGGTTTAATTTACTATTAACCATAGGATCATTCATAGCTGTATAAGCAATCTTATCCATAAGACCACCATTAGCTACACCAGTACGCATCATATCTTCAAGAGAAGCCATATCAGCGTCAGTAACACCCTGCTCATCTTGTTCTTGCATAGGTGGTTCTATTGGTTCACCGCCTATTCTACCATTAGCTTCCATCATTTGCAAGCCTTGTTTTGCTTCCATACGCATTTCTTCAAAGACACGTACACCAAAGTATCGAACAACATCAGCAGGTACTACATACTCTCCCTCAGATAACTGAGCTGGTATGTCGTCACGTACTTCACTTGCAAGAGAACCTGAAGGTACATCATTGCCTGATACTGGGTCTACATCCATGCCATCATCTCTGATACCACCCTCTGCAAACATTTTCATTTGATCTTTCATTGAGTTGCTCCTTGGGGCTTCTTCTGTTGCTAGACCGCCAGTAGCAAAGCCTAATTTTGTTTTAAATTTATCCCATAAGCTAGCTTGTCCGACATCTTTACCATAGCTTTTCATTCTACCAGCTTCTTCTTCTGCTAGTTCTGCCATGACTTGTTCGGAATTGTAGCCATTTTCTTCTAATAAACTATTCGATAGTTTAAATATAGGAGTAATAGATCTATAGACCTTCTGTAAACTTGAATCGGTTAGGCCTATACTATCTCTATACCTATACTTGTCAGTTTCTTGATGTCCCCTACTCTGAAGTATGGCTTCTATCAAAACATGCTCAACACTCTCATCATAAAGTACCCTAGCAACATCTTCACCTTCTGTTTCTAAAACCTTATCATAAGGGAAGGCTGTTCTTAACTGGTTTAAACCTCTATGTATAACTTCGTGTACAGGAGTTAAAGGTTTTAAGGGGCCTTTTAATCCAGAAAAAGCTATATCGTCTATTTGTGCAGGGTCTTGTTCCCGGAATCTTTTTGCCATGGATCTAGCAGTTTCAGAATTCCAGTCTCCCCCTTCTTGCTTTATGCTACCGGGAAAATAAACTCCATCTAATGTCGTGTAATTTTCACTTATAAGTTTAAAAGTATTACCTGTAATAAGACCTAACATAGAAACAGGATTAGCTGTTTTTGCAAGATCTAACTTTACTTTTTTTCCGTTTACTTTATATTGGCTCTCCAAAAAGTCAGGTACGGTACGAAGTTCATTACTCATAAGATCTTTAGGTCTTAGTTTAGGTTTACCTTTTGTATTGATAAACTCAAGACTGCTACCATCCTTAAGCCTTCTGCTACTAGTAGCACTCATACTTATCCCGTATTTATCTTCAATAGCTTTAATAGTAGCCAATTGAGCATCAGTTACAGGGGACATATCGCCTGTAAGAGGATTACGTGAACCAAGTCCCTCTGGTCTATACTTAGGAGGAGGAGATTCTTTAGGAGCTACCATTAACTTGATCCCTTAACTGTTTCATCTTACGTAAAGCAAAGGCTTGACCTTGTAACCTGTACATAACATCTACTTCATTAGATTGTTCCATAACTCTATGAACCTCTGAGATCCTTCTATCTATTTCTTCACAGAAAGAATCCCATAAGGGTTTATCATTTACAAGGGGCTTTAGGTTATTCATGCTGCGCCTTGACCTGTATTAGCAGAGAAGCCAGGTTCTCCAGGAGTAGGTACTGAGCCTGTTCCTATAGTACCTCCACCAGCACCTGTAGGATCACCTGCCTGTGCCCCTGCTGGACCTGCTAAAGGTTTACCATCTGGTCCTACTTGTGGTTGAGGTTGAGGATTAGCTTCTTTCCACTTCTTAAGCATCTCTGCTTGTACTGTAGCATCAGACATTGAATTAACTAACTTGTCTGGATCTAACTCCATAGACTTAGCAATCTCACGAATAATATAATCCATCTTAGCAAATGGTGCTAATACTGGGTTCTGTACAACTTGTAGGAACTGCATTAATCTTTGACTACGTACTTCATTAGCCATTAAGCTTTCAGTACCACGAGCCTTAACATCAAGATCACCTTTGATGTTTTCATCATAGTCAAACTGCATGTTAAAATTAAAGAAAGCTTTAGCCAATGGTCCTAGTAAATAATCATCTACATTTTTAACAACATTACGGATACTTCCGTTAGCTGCAGACATAAGCATTGAAATACCAGAAGCAGTACGTCCTACACCTGACACACCTGTTTGACCATGTGCAAATGAAGGAAAGCCTGTTGATTCATCTGATAGTACTCGTGCCTTATCAAACATCTGCATGTTCTCATTAGATACGTTAGGAAAGGATGTTCCAAAAATAGCTTGTCCTGGTGCACCCCCCTGTCTGCGAAACACTTTTCCAGGGTAAACTGATAGGTCTTGTCCTGGGGTTAAATTAGTTTCATCAACCTCAATAATCATGTTGCCTGATAGTGCAGCATTATCTACCGCCATACGCATAAAGCCATTCATAAGAGTCTGAGTATCATCCATATTCTCAGCAATACCTACACCAAACAAGCTGTAAGGGCTTACTTCGTATGGTACTGCATAGTATGGTATAAGCGTTGGAGTAAACGGATTCATAACTAAACGAAGTACTTGACCATTACATACCCAGATATTAACGGAGACTTGATCTAGATCTTCAAGTTCTTTAGGAATATCTACTTCATGTCCTTCAAGAACTTCTACGTCTACATTACCCCAGAACTCTAGTACTTCGTAACGTTCTGCTTTAGACTCGTTAGAGTCATCCTCCATTACCTGCTCCCACCACTCCTTAGTGTAGGACTCACCCATACCAACTGCAGTATCTATAGCATTCTTACGAAAGAAAGGCCTTCGTTTTAAAGAACGTATTTGAGTACGAGACATCTTATGTCGTTCAATAACATACTCAGCATCATCCATGTTTGCTGCATCTGGGTCTGGATAAAAGTTCCAAATAGATACAGAAGAAGTCTGAGGTACTGTTTTAATCTTAGGTTTGTATTCACCCTCTACATAATTAGGGTATTCTTTATCTACAGCAAACGGTCCTTTCATTACACCTGTACCAAACAAAGCACATTCAAAAGCCGCAACACGTAGTTGCTTGTTTGCATTAGACTCTTCTAACTGATCGTGTATTTTCTTTTCCATCTTCTTTGCAGAAATCATTGCAGGATGTATAGTAATCTCTGTAGCTGTATTTCCAGTACCTTCTTTAAGTATATCAGCAACTGGTGCTAGTTTACTCTTTGAACCTGCCAGACGTTCTCGAAGATCTATAACAGTTTCTCCTGGAAGGAGTTGTTCATCTTCTCCGCCAAATTGTTCTTTAGCAGCTCGCATGTCATCATTAGATTCAAAAAATACTGAGTCAGCTACACCTTCAGGTAAAGTAGTAGGATCAACTGTAATAGGAAATTTATTATTGCCAAAGAGTACGTCTACAATTTGCCCGTAAGCTGCAAGAACCTTTGTCTTAGTAACCTTAACAAAAATACGAGATTTTTCTGTAGAAGTAAATTGTACGTCTGGTCCGTATAGGCCACGATAGTTACGATACGATTGTATCCAACGTTTTTCTTCAGTCTCACGATTAGTAGAAGCTTTGTTATAACGATCTTGTACAAGACCTACTATAGTACCTGCATTAGGATCAGAGTAAGTACCTTCTTTCATATCTTCTATTGCATTAGACTCTACTGAGTCCATAGCCATTTCATTTTCAAACAATTCATCTTCTTCCATTGTATTTCCTTAATAACCGAAGGTTGGATCACTGGCTTGAAAGCCTGTATTAGAAGCAGGGTTGTAATCAAAGAGACTACTTCTAGGTCTTGTCATAATACCATACCGCAAAGCATCATATAAGTGGTCTTCTGCGTGAGTGTCTACATCTTCTGGATTCTTTTTATCTAGAGGTAGGGCTGGTAATTGTGCTATTGTATTAGTGCAAGTACTAAAGAATACCATTCTAGGTTCTTCTGTAAACTCGTCTACTTGTAGTCTCCTGTGTAACTCATTCTTACCTGATACACGAGAACCTTTAGATCTATCTGCTGGTCTCCATCTGCATCCACGCATAATCATCTGTTCTGCAAGAGAGGGTCCAGTATCACCACGTTTGTGCCACAAAGAACTGTCGAGTACACCATAACGTATTTTTTCTCTTTGTTCAACATCTAAGATCATATCTGCTAAATCAGTAGCAATAACTTTAGATACATACATTTCTCTATATATAACTAACTGTTCACTAGGGGATATTGCAATCCAAACAACTCCAGTATAAGATCCATAACCATAGTCACATGCACGAAATTTAGCCCAACTATCTGGTATATCAAATGGTTCAACTACATGTATGTTCCTGTTAAACTCTGGAAATGCTGCACCTTCGTTTACGTCCCAGTTTCCTTCAAGCAATTGCTTTCTTTGATGTTCAGGTAGTGACAAAAGATTGGCTTCGTACATGCCATCTTCTGCTAAATAGGGATTATCAAATAGTGTAGCAGGTATAAACCTACGTTTAAATAAAGGTTCTCCACCTCTACTGTGACCTTTGGGAAATGCAATTACTTCTCCTGTTTCAGGGTCTTTAGCCCAAAAAGACTTGTTAGATGGTGAAGGATCAATAAAAGCCTTCTTTACCCACTGATGTCCTGGCCCTCCAGGGTTTGTTGTTGCTCTCATGTACGTAGGTAAACCACTTGCGGCTGTAGTACGTAGTCTAGATCGCATATAGTTCCATGCACTAGGAGAAGACCACTGTGTTAGCTCGTCAAAACCAATCCAATTAAAGGCCTGTCCCTGATAACGCAATAGATCGTCATCTCTGTCTAGGTAAGACATCCAAAGTGTAGCACCAGAGGGCGCAACCCATGTCTTATCTCTTTCCATAAACTTTATTCCAGGTATTGCACGTGGATAAAGTTGTTTAGATACAGATATAAGCTCTCTTAGCTCCTCTGTACTTCTTCTAACTAGCAACTTCTTAGAGCTAGGGTTGTTAAAGTAACGTACAGGGTCTGCAATCATGGCATATGACTTACCACCACCAGCAGAACCCCCATATAGTACTTCTTGTTCTGTAGAAGCTAGAAAGTTTGTCTGTGGTCCTGGATTAGGTTCAAAGATAATCTCTCTAATAGCTTTCTGAATGTCAATTGGTGCTGGTTTCACCTGTGCTGGTACTGTTGTCTTTTCTGACTCTTGCACCGATACGGATTGTTTCAAGCTTTTCCGCTTTTTCAGCGGCTTTTTGGTACTTTTTTGCATAGAAGCGTTGGATTGAAGCTTCTTTCTTACGTTTTTGCTCAAGTTTAACCCTCTGCATTAGACCCACATGAGAAATGTATCGTTCTGAAGTAGTACTTAACCAATTAGAAACCTCACGTAGGCTGTATTGCTTAAGATACTTCTTAGCTTCTTCAAATAACTCTAACTCTTCTGGGATTGGTAACAGTATATCAGAATCAGTAGGGTCTTGTCTATACCCAAATGGTATTACCCTGCCTACTCTTACTACTGGTAGCCAATCAAACTCTCCTTCTTCCACTTCTGGTTTAGGAAGTTGCCAAGTTTTTTTAGTCTTCATATGATTTTGGAGGTAAAATAAACAAAGGACTCTCTGCTGTAACCTCGACCTTATCTGTTTTAACAAAGCCAGCTCTATCTAGTAGATCTCTAGCAGCTGCCATCTTTTCTTTATTACCCAAATCTGTAGGGTTTTCCATTACGTTTACCATAGAGTAAGCAGCCTGTGGACCACGAGTAGCTATAAACTTCTTCGTGAGATCCGCAATCTCTTCCTGTAGGGTATTCATAATAGTAGTAGAAGCAGTTCCAGAGGCATACCCAGCAAGCTCTATAGCTCGCATAGGATTGCCTTGTGCACCCTCAAAGAGTACGTCTAGAAACAACTGTTGTTTATCTGTTAGGTTGCGAGCCATCAAGTCTCCCTGTGATTTCGGAACGTGTAATTCCAATATCTCTTAATTCATAGTCAGTCATATTACGCAAAATCCATTCATCGGCAGTACGTTGACGACTTGTTATTATACGGTTCATTATTTTTTTAAACATGTTCTATCTCCAGTTAAGCGACTAATTATTTAGCCTACTGGAGATAGTTTTACTTATCTAGTTATAACATACTACAGACAATAATGCAACCCCGCTATGTTTATATAACAAGGTCGTAAGATTATTTATTTATTTTTTTATTTTTTTAGAAGGCTCTTTCTTAAATGGTGATCCTAGTATTTTTGCTGCAGTTTGAAGAATGTCTAGATTACCTGGTAAACCTTTAGCTTTTCTCTCTTTTACACTCATAGCATTGTATTGTTTTTCAGTAAAACGTGACATTGCTGCAAACCCTCTTTCAGATTCTCTTGCTCTAGCAGATCTTGCTTCAGTATTTGAAGCCATTCTTCCACTTGGTTTTTTTAAAATAGCCTTATCTTTAGCTTTATTAGAAGGAGATTCTAGATCAATTTTACGTTTTTTAACTTCTGCTTTACCATCACCACGACCACCCCTATTACTTCCTAAAGCAGATAACTTAGTTACTGTAATTTTACCGTCAGGTTTTTTCTTAAGCTTACCTGATGAATCAGTTTGGTTAGCCCACTGACGTAGTGTTAGCCCTGTTTTTTTAAGTTGTTCGGCAGTAACTGCAAGTTTCTTAACTCCGTTTTTATCAAAAAAGTATTTAGATCCTGCTTTCTGAGCAGCTCTTACTGATCTTGGTTTACCCTTAAGTTTATCATCTTTAGCCATTTTATTTAATCCTCTTTCTAACTACAGCAGTTTTCTTTGCTATTCGTTTAGGTTGTTTTACAAATTGTTTACCAGCTGCTGTACCTTTACGTTTAGCCGCAGTAGTAGCTGCATACTCGGACGAAGTTAAAGCTGCCCTAGCTTTTTTAGGAAGATAACGTTCTCCCGTAGCTTTTTTACCTTGAGTAGAATTTTTTCCACTCTTAGTACCCCAGTCCTGTTTAGTCCATTGACTAAGACTTTTTTGACTTTTTGATTTTGCCATCTATCTTAGCCTTTACTGTTTTACTTAAGTCTTTATAATGAAATAACTTTACACTAGTTTTACTATGCGTTTTACCAGTGTGTAAAGAACCATCAGACATCTTGTGAGTAGTACCCTTGTGTTCAGTACCATCTTTTTTATAGTGTTTTACGCCCTTCATTACTTGTAACCTCCGCCTTTAGCTTTGTACTGCTTGGCTACCATCTGAGCTTTTCTTGCAGACCATTGGCCTGGTTTACCTCCAGATGAACCTGCTTTTACAGAAGCTACTAATGTCTTACGCATTCCAGGCTTGGTATAGTTACCAGCAGCATTAACTGTTGATTTCTTAACTGCCATTACTTTCTAGCCTTACCATTAGGCTTCATAGATGCTCCACAATTAGCAACAGAACCACCGTAAGCATAACCAGATTTCTTCTTAGCCATACCGCCAGACATCATCTTAGCTGCAGGTTTTTTCTTCTTAACCATACCGCCATAGTTCATGCCCATCTCTTCGTCTTTCATCATTGTCCCATCAGGCATCTTATGCATACCTGACTTCTTCTTTTTATTCATCATTCCGCCCATGTTCATTTTGCCAATACCATCAGCTGCATAGAAAGGAACTTTCTTACCGTTTTTCATTACCATTTTCATTTTATATATCCTTGTTTGTTAAAGAGTAGAACTCGGAGGAGGGTTTTTACGGCCTCCCCCGGCTCTGACGCCTGCCCGGTGTTAACAGCTACGGTAGCGAAATCCCATCTGCATAAACAACGTAACGAGATAGGGTCATGAGACCCTGTGGCGTAGTACTTTAACGTTAGTACCAGACGATCTTATTATGCTACTTGTACGTACTCAATTACAAAAGTAAACGCACCTGCAGTTGTAGCATTAACAGTGTTAGTAATGTTACAGAAGATGTTACGTGCTGCTGCTGTGTACTGTACAGAAGCTGGTGCTGTTGCGGCATCTTGAGTCTGAACAATTAATTCAGTCAAAGTTACGTTACCTACAACAACTGTTGTACCAGCGTCTAAGATTTCGTCAGCCTGAGTAGCTACAATCTGTGCACCAGAAGAAGATGTACCTACTTCGTAACCAATATCACCACTGCCACAAACAGGTGCAGTTACACAAAAGATTTTAATGTCAGTAATAATTGTGTTTGCTGGTTGTACAAATGTACCAATAGTTGGGGAGTCACCAGCAGTCGAGTTGATTGATACACCAGATACGTGAGCCACGTGTCTAACGAAGAGACTGTTTACTGCAGCTCCAAGTGTAGTTGCACCAGATACTGTAGCAGTACCCGTTACGTCAATTCCATCACCAAAAGTAATGTCTGTTTGATAGGCTTCAATGCCTTCTGTTAGTGTAGTAGTTGCCATAATTTTATTTCCTATATATATTTACCATTTAACTTTATCAGCCCAATAAGCTGCACTGAGTTTTCCTTTTTTTATATTTTTCCCGTGTCTTGCTTTAAAGGACGCACGTTTTTTCTTCATCTTATCAGACTCACCAGCCTTTGGTTTACCTGCGGTAGATGCACCCTGCTCTCCAAATCTAATCATCTTAATAGTACTACCTTCTTTGGCTAGAACTACGTGTGACTTCTTTGGATGATCTGGAGTTCGCTTAGGTTTATTATAACCTTTAAATTTTTCTCCACGATACTCTACAGACATTATGAATACTTCTTTTGAGTTGGAGGATTAGAAGCACCTACGTACTTCTTAGCATTAGCCTTACGAGAGAAACTACGATTAACTGACTTAGGTTTAGCTACTAAGTTACTACGAGAGTTATCATTAGTATTACGGTTCTTATGGTCTACATCCTTACCATCAAACTTACTAACTACACCTTCTTTTTCTAACTTATATCTAGCTGCTTTACGCATAGAGTTTTTCTTTAACTCTTTCGGACTTGCCCGAACAGCAGCTTCTCTTTTATAGTCTCTTTTGTAATTAGGTGAACTAGGCATACTACCTCTTATTTTTCTATCATCTTCAATGCTTGCTGAAGTGTTTCTTTGTTTCGCCGAGTCCAACCACGTCCAAATGTTTTAAAGGTGTTTAAACTTTCATAAAATCCCTGACGTACATCATAGACATACTCAATAATAAATTTAGGGTCTTTCTCTAAGACCAATGCAAGTGTAGCAGGACCAATTGCACCGTCTTGCGTAGCACCTACAGCTCGTTGGATAGCCTTAGCTGGACGACCAGAACCAGAATTAACAGCCCAGTCAAATGCAGCCCAGTCTAAGCCAGAAGGTAAGTGATCACCCTTAACCCGATCCCAGTAGTTCTTCTTGTATATAGGACCAACATCAACAGGTGTTAGGTCACGCATTTCTTGCTCTGTAGACTCACGTCCAATCCACTCGTCATAGACACGTTTAGTCACACCTAAATTAGTCATACCACCAGGGTCACTGGGATGATTTACATAACCACCCTCGTGGTGAAGCAACATCTTTAAACATTTATTAAAGTTTTCTTTCATTATTTCTTCCCGAAGTATTTACTGACACCACGCATACCAATACTAGCTGATACAATTCCACCTAGTGAGTACTGATACCAATCAGGCATAACCTCTAAGGCTACAAATCCTGCATGAA
>Ga0075445_10001836_pt1 | contig 10682 bp, 8 predicted proteins | sample CoawatmetaG02DNA_FD_72350 | JGI IMG/M metagenome (GOLD analysis project Ga0075445, IMG submission 72350) | Marine microbial communities from the West Antarctic Peninsula - Coastal water metaG029-DNA | ecosystem: Environmental > Aquatic > Marine > Coastal | place: Atlantic Ocean: West Antarctic...
AAGCGCGTGACTGACCAGATCGACCTGTTCGCGTAGCTCATCTAGCCCCTCGGTCCGGTTGGACGGGTTTTTGCTTACGCCTGTTGGTGCGCGATATTCACCGAATGCGGCGCGGATCACGTCGGACCATTCGCCAGTGGTCGCACCAGCGCGTGCGCAAGCTATGGACGGGATCATGATGTTTGTGCCGTCTTTTGCCGCCGCGCGCAGTGCAGTCAGTGCCGTGGTCACTGCCGTATTGTCGCGGGATTTTTTCCAAGCGCTGAGGCGGCCCAACTGGTCTGATTCGGCCTTTGGATCGGCGACCATGATCGCGTCGTCGCCTGCTGTTAATGGCGATGGTTCGCCCGCTTGCCATTTGTTGACGCCGACAACGGTGGTTGTGCCGTCTTCAATACCTGCGATGCGGGCCCCGTTGGATTCGACCAACCGCCCTTTCATATAGGCGATTGCTTTGACTGCGCCGCCCATGCCGTCAATTTGGGCAAGTTCCGCGCGCGCCCCTTCTTTTAGGGCGTTCACTTTGCGGTCGATGGCAGGGTTGCCGTCGAACAGGTCGTCGAATTCCAACAGGTCGGTTTCATACGCGAGAATTTGTTGCATCCGCAGTGACCATTGTTGGTCCCATGGGCGGGGCAGGCCAAGCGCTTCGTTCCATGCGGGCAGTTGCACGGCGCGCGCGCGGGCGTTTTTGGAAAGTGTCACAGCGAGCGTTTCGAGGAGGATGCGGTAGACGTTGTTTTCGGGTTGCTGTTCGGTCAAGCCAAGCGAGTTTACTTGCACACCATAGCGGAAGCGTCGGTATTTTGCATCTTCCACGCCATAACGGTCCGCGCAGATTTCGTCCCATAGCTCGACAAAGGCGCGCATTTTGCACAGCTCGGTGACAAAACGGATGCCTGCGTTCACGAAGAATGAAATGCGCCCAACCATTGCGGGGAAATGTTGTGCGGGGACCTTGCCGCGCAGATCGTCCAGGACGGCGGTGGCGGTGGCCAATGCAAATGCTAACTCTTCCTCTGGTGTCGCACCCGCCTCTTGGAGGTGGTAGCTGCAGACGTTCATCGGGTTCCATTTGGGCAGATGTTCGCGGGTGTATGCGGCCACATCGGTGATCATGCGCATGGATGGTTCGGGCGGGCAAATGTAGGTGCCGCGCGACAGGTATTCTTTGATGATGTCGTTTTGCACGGTGCCTTGCAGGGTGGATACGTCGACGCCTTGTTCTTCGGCTACGGCGATATAGAGCGACAACAACCAAGGCGCGGTCGCGTTGATCGTCATCGAGGTATTCATCTGGTCGAGCGGGATATCGGCGAATAGCGCACGCATATCGCCAAGGTGGCTGACGGGAACACCGACTTTTCCGACCTCACCGCGTGCCAGAACGTGATCGCTGTCATAGCCAGTTTGGGTCGGCAGATCGAAGGCCACGGAAAGCCCCGTCTGCCCTTTGGCCAAATTACCGCGATAAAGCGCGTTGGAGGCGGACGCCGTGGAGTGCCCAGCGTAGGTCCGAAACAGCCAAGGGCGGTCTTTCTGCGGGTGCGACATAGCGGGCTCCTTGGTGAACGTGGCGAAATATTGTTTCGTATGTGGGGGTATTATCCGACATTATCTGGCGCTGTCAATTCGCTGCATTGCGGCATGGTGGGATTTACCCCATGCACGTTCCCTGTCAGTGTCCCCGAATGACGCAAACGGTTTCCATGCCCATCTGGGCTTTCGTACTCATCCTGCTGTTCGCAGCAGTGACGTTTGCGTCGCATTTCCTATTCCCATCTGTGCGCTGGTTTTTCCGAAAACGCGCGGAGCGGGTGATTGCAAAGCTGAATATGCGGCTGACCCGCCCGATTGAGCCGTTCAAATTGGCGCGGCGTTACGACATGATTCAGCGGTTGATTTATGACCCTGAAGTGACACAAGCCGTTGCTGATTACGCCCGCGAAGAGAAGATCCCCGAGAACGTCGCGTTTGAAAAGGCCCGCCATTATGCCCGCGAGATCGTGCCGTCGTTTTCTGCGACGGCGTATTTTACCGTTGGTGTGCGGTTCGCGCGTTGGCTGACGCGGATGCTGTACCGTGTCCGGTTGGGTGCGTTTGACCGCGATGCGTTGGAAAAGATCGACCCTGATGCGACGGTCATCTTTGTCATGAACCACCGCAGCAACATGGACTACGTGCTGGTCACACATTTGGTAAGCCGCGCTGGCACGCTGTCGTATGCGGTGGGCGAATGGGCGCGCGTTTGGCCACTGTCGTCGGTGATCAAAATGCTTGGTGCCTATTTCATCCGGCGACGGTCGCGCGGGTCTTTGTACCGCCGTGTTTTGGCCCGTTATGTGCAGCTTGCCACCGAGGGCGGTGTTACCCAAGCGATGTTCCCAGAAGGCGGTTTGAGCCTGACAGGGAAGGTGGGTGAAGCTAAGTTGGGTTTGCTAAGTTATATTGTGTCAAATACGCCCCAGAACGGCCGCGACGTCATTTTTGTACCCGTTGCATTGAACTATGATCAGGTCCTTGAGGATCGGTTTTTGATCAACGCTGGTAAGATTGGCAAGCGTCGTTTTCGCCCAAGCGCGTGGACGGTTGTTCGCAGTTGTGCAGTTTATGCGTGGTGGCGTCTGCGCGGCAAGTTCCGTGGATTTGGTACGGCGTCTGTTGGCTTTGGCACGCCGCTGGAGTTATCGAGTATTCCTGTTAGTGAGGGTCGCACCGAGGCAGTCGCAGTCGAGCTGATGGCGCGGATCAAAAAGGTTGTGCCAATTTTGGCTGTCCCATTGGTTGCGCGTGCCTTGGTTGCGCAGCCTGATACAAATCGCGCCGCGCTGGTTGGCGCTGTGTCCTTGATGCTGGATGATTTGCGCAGCCGGAACATGCCGTTGCCGCGCCGAGAAATTGGCGCGATGGTCGACGATGCACTGAGCCGGTTTGCGTTGCGCAAGGTGGTGGTCACGTCTGGTCAGCATGTTGTGGTGCCCACCGAGCAGGCCGAGATCATCGCCTATTACGCAGATACAATTTCCCATCACTTTGACACCTGATTGCGCGGGCTGATTCTGCTGGCCGGACAGCGGGCGCGGAATACCGACATCACCGTGCCGCGCGCGGTAGATTTTTCTGCGCTGCAGAAGACAGAAAATTACAATAAATGATCCAAATAGGTTGCATTGTTGCTTTGGCGATTTTAGACCTATGTAAACGTGCCGATTCTGCGGTGCGGCAATTTTTGGTAATTTGAACGATGGAGACCGATATGGCCCTTGATCAGGACACGGCAAAAGCAGCTTCTGGCAAAGATCTTTATGAAGTGGGTGAAATGCCCCCAGTCGGTCACGTCCCTGAGCAGATGTATGCGTGGACGATCCGCCGCGAACGTCATGGCGAGCCAGAAAAGGCGTTTGAAGTCGAGGTCGTGGATGTGCCCAAGCCTGACAGCAACGAAGTGCTGATTATGGTGATGGCCGCTGGTGTGAACTATAACGGCGTCTGGGCTGGTCTTGGCATCCCGATTAGCCCGTTTGATGTGCACAAAGCTGACTACCATATTGCAGGGTCGGATGCGTCGGGCATCGTCTGGGCCGTGGGTGACAAGGTGAAGCGCTGGAAAATTGGCGACGAAGTTGTTGTCCATTGTAACCAAGACGACGGCGATGACGAAGAATGCAACGGCGGCGATCCGATGTTTTCGGAAAGCCAGCGCATCTGGGGTTACGAGACCCCTGATGGGTCGTTTGCACAGTTCACATGTGTCCAGTCACAACAGTTGATGGCCCGCCCGCAGCATCTGACGTGGGAGGAAAGCGCCTGTTATACGCTGACGCTGGCCACCGCGTATCGCATGCTGTTTGGTCACCACCCTCACGAGCTAAAGCCTGGTCAGAACGTTCTGGTTTGGGGCGCGTCTGGTGGTCTGGGGTCTTATGCGATCCAATTGATCAATACGGCAGGTGCGAATGCCATCGGTGTGATTTCAGACGAAAGCAAGCGCGATTTTGTTATGTCGCTGGGCGCAAAAGGTGTCATTAACCGGAATGATTTCAAGTGCTGGGGTCAAATGCCAACTGTGAACACACCTGAGTATAAGGAATGGTTCACCGAGACTCGCAAGTTTGGCAAGGCGATCTGGGAGATTACTGGCAAGGGCAATAACGTCGACATGGTGTTTGAACATCCTGGCGAGGCGACGTTCCCTGTGTCCACATTTGTGTGCAAGCGCGGCGGCATGGTTGTGATTTGTGCGGGGACGACGGGCTATAATCTGACGTTTGATGTGCGCTACATGTGGATGCATCAAAAGCGTTTGCAGGGCAGCCACTTTGCCAACCTCAAGCAGGCGTCATCAGCCAACAAACTGATGGTCGAGCGCCGCCTTGATCCGTGCATGTCCGAAGTATTCACTTGGGCCGATATCCCTGCCGCGCATACCAAGATGCGCCGCAACGAACATAAGCCCGGAAATATGGCCGTTTTGGTGCAATCCCCCAAGGTTGGGTTGCGTACATTTGAAGACGCGCAGGTCGAATCGCAAGGTTAACCAAACTGCGAACGGATCGGCAACATGACCGGCGTGCCTTGTTGACAGGGTTACGCCGGTTTTTCTTTGGATTGCCCAGTTTCAATAGTTTCTTGAAATGCGCCCCCCTGTTTATGGGGGAGGTAAACGGGCGAGTATTTGGTTAACTAATTTGATGCTATCATAGGTTGTTAACGTTTCATTAACTAAACCATTGGAGGTTGATTATGGGAAACGATTGGATCATCGACGTGCTCGCTGACCTACGCAGTTTCGCTCATAAAAATGAACTGCCATTGCTGGCGGCGCAATTGAATGATGCGACCCTCGTTGCGCAAGCCGAAATAAGCCAGATGACCTTAGAGGCGCCGATGCCGGTGCGAGGAGAGACAGCTGAAACTCGATCACTTTTTGTCCAAGTTGGAGAAGGCTGACGCACTTGAGCAGCTTCAAGATCTGATTGTCGACCTGCGCGACGCGCTTAAGGTTGACCACGTTGTGTATCATTGGGTCAGCGCAGACGGCGAACAATACGGCTTTGGCACCTATGACCCAAAATGGGTGCAGCACTATGTGGATAAGGACTACTTGCGGATTGATCCCGTCGTATCAGGTAGCTTCCAACGCTTTCATCCGGTGGATTGGAAACGACTAGATTGGTCATCGCGGCCGGCGCGTGCATTTCGCAAAGATGCGATTGACCATGGCATTGGTAATCAAGGGTTCACGATCCCAATTCGCGGCCCAAATGGCCAGTTTGCGTTATTCACGGTGTCCCACACTACAGATGACGATGCGTGGTCGGTATTCACGCAAGCCGAGCAGCGCAATCTTCTGCTTATTGCGCATTACCTTAATGAAAAGGCGCTTAGGCTGGAAAAGGGCCGCGCCCCAGAGCCGGTCCGTTCCTTGTCACCGCGTGAAACCGATGCGCTGACGTTTTTGGCGATGGGGTATAACCGCAGCCAAGTCGCCGAGATGCTTTCAATTTCTGAACATACCTTGCGCGCGTATATCGAGAGTGCTCGATTTAAGTTGGGTGCGCTAAACACCACCCATGCTGTTGCCCGTGCATTATCCGAAGGGTTGATTGTCATTGGGGGTGCCGCCCGTGCTGCCGCCGGTAATTGGCCTGGACGCGAAGAACAGAGCGCAGCAGCCGTTAACTTTTAAGTCGTTAACCAATTTTTCAGATGACCGCGCGGTCCGGTCATGTTTTCTTTTACCAACCCAACGATCCTTGAAACTGGCCTAACCAGTTTGAAAGGAACGCTGATGTTGCGTTATTTGACCGCAGATCAATTGGTGGCGTACCTAGTTTTGCGCGATACTATGCACCGCGACCGTGCTGCCCAATTCCGAGATCGGCTAAAGTGGGATGTGACCGTAGATGCCGACGGATTTGAGCGCGATGAATATGATGCGATGAATCCGCTTTATGTGATCTGGGAAATGCCTAGCGGTCGCCATGGCGGATCAATGCGATTTTTGCCAACCTCGGGGCGTACGATGGTTCACGATCATTTTCCATCACTTTTGGGTGGTGTCGATGTGCGATCTGAACAGATTTGGGAGTGCACCCGTTTTTGCATCGCGCAGGGTGCGGGTACCCATGTCGCTGCCGCCCTGATGTTGGCAGGAGGAGAGCTGATGCGCGCCTTTGACCTGACGCACCTATTGGGGGTTTTTGACGCCCGCATGGTCCGAATTTATAACATGATCGGTGCTGCGCCGGATGTTTTGGGCAGCAGTGGCGCAGGGCGTGAAAAGATTTTGGTGGGCCTGTGGGTGTATCGCAGTGGTGACCGTACCACCGTGCTGCGCCGCGCAGGTGTTTCTAGTGCAGTTTTGGAACATTGGTTCGAGCGGTCATTTGGACATAAGGTTATCCGCAGCAAGGCCGCTTAACCGCTGGCAGGCGAAGGGCGAGCCGGATACTGTGCAGCCATGAGCACAACGCCACTTACATTCTCTGAAGATCAGGCCGAAGCATGGGATAGCGTCGCCGCAGCCTTGCGCCTGTCTGGTGTTGATCTGGACGACAGTCTGTTGATGCCGCCGCAGTCGGATACGTCTTCTGTGATGGCTGTGATCGGTAAGGCGGGGTCGGGCAAAACCATGCTTTTGGCCCGCCTTTATAAAGCGTTGGAAGACGCTGGCGTTGATATCATTTCGGGCGACTGGGAGGGCAAAAAGCGCAAGGATCGCCGCACCTTGGCCATTCTTGCGCCGACCAATAAGGCCGCTTCGGTTTTGCGTAATCACGGTGTGCCTGCCACCACGATCCACCGGATTTTATACACGCCGGTCTATGACCCCGAATACGAAAAAGTCGCCGAATGGCTGGCTGGGCAGGGCGAACGCCCCGATATTGAAGGGCTGACTGACATCGCGTTGGACCGCGCGTTTTCGTCGTATCAAACGCATAAATCTGTTCCGGCCGCGCTGGCTGCTGCGGGTTTGCGTGGGTCTGATTTCATTACCGGATGGAAGCGCCGCGAAGAGCCGATGGACATTGGTTTTGTCGACGAAAGTTCGATGCTGGATGCCAAGCAATTCGCGGACCTGCAAGAGATTTTCCCGACGCTTGTGTTGTTTGGTGATCCTGCTCAGTTGCCGCCTGTACAGACATCCGGGGGGATGGTGTTTGAAACGATGCCGCCAGAGTGCGTGCAAACTCTTAGCCGTGTGCACCGCCAAGATGCCGGCAGCCCGATCCTTGATTTGGCGCATGCCTTGGCTGATCCGATGATCGATTTCTATGCGTTTGAGAGGTTGGTAGCAGAGGCCGCTGCGGTTGATGAACGTGTCGTGATGGCCCAGCGGGTTGAGGCAGATTTGATGGCTCGCAGCCCCGTGCTTGTCTGGCGTAATGCCACCCGTATTCGGTTGATCCATGCGTTTCGTGCGGCGTTCGATGCCCCGACGGATGAGTTGTTGGCGGGCGAGCCGCTGATCTGTGACGGTATAGAATTGCCAATGAAGCACCGCAAAAAGCGCCTAGACCTAGAGGCCCGTGGTCTGATCAAGGGCGCGCAAGTTATCTACCTTGGACCTGGCCGGAAACCTGGATTTAGCCGCTTGCATGTCATGGGGGCGGAGGACCCGCAGGTCAGCGCCGCGTCGATTGTAAAGATCGAACAAGAGGGTGACGCAGAGCCGTTCATTCCGTTTGCCGCGAAGATGGGTGCCACGTTTTTACACGGTGCTGCGGTGACGATCCACAAGGCCCAAGGTAGCCAGTGGGATACGGTACAGGTGTTCGCGCCAGACATTGAAATCGCAGCCAAGATGGGCCGTGTGGAGGCCGGACAGCCGCTGTGGAAACGCCTTGCCTATGTTGCGATTACGCGGGCAGAGACACAGCTACGCTGGGTTGTGCGCAACCGTTTGGCGCGCCCAAGTATGCCGCTGTCTGTGGATGATCTGCATGTCGCCCCAGTCGCATTGGAACTGACGTCGCCAGAAGAAGACTAGCGGCGGAAAAGGCTAAATACTGCTGATGCACCCCAGCCTGCTGCAATCGCGATTGCGAGCGACATCAAGCCGTATAGAAATGCGTTGTCGTGGGCGAGATTATAAAGCCATCTTTCCAGTCCGACCTTTTTAACTGGAATAGATGTCTCATATTCGTCAACAATATTGCCGTTGCGGGTCAGGAATATTTTGGCGACATAGAACCCTTCGGTCAGGTTCGCTGGCATCTGAATGCGGGTCTGGAACAGGGTGTCGCGAGATATCGCAACTGCCCCTTCAAGCCGTTGGTATTGATTGTTCTCTTCCCGAATGCGCATCAATGCGCGTGAAAAACTTTGGCTATCAAGCACATTGGTGCCGACGTGCCGAACGACTTGAGGGATGGTGATCCGGTTGATGAGATCCTCGGATGGGCGCAAAACTTTGGACAAATCGGCAGAGGTTGCCACCGCATAAAATGACGGCGCTGCCGCGATTTTCACGTCGTCAACGTTGACCCAAATACCAAAACGCCGTTCTTTGCGCCGCACAGTCACGGGTACTTCGGGACCAGCAACCGTGACAATAATCCCGAGGTTGCCGTCAGGGACAGGTGCGTCACGCCGGATTGCACCAAACAGGAGGATCTCGGATCCGGTAAAGGTCGCAGTGATGTCGATTTCGTTTTGGCTAAGGCCAAGGATGATTTCTTCTTCGGCCTGCGCGGGCAGGGACAAGAGCAACAGGAGACATACAAGACGCAGCATTAGTGGCCTCCCTCGCCGAGTGAATAAAGCTCAATTGGTTCGATCAGCAGATCCAAACCCAGCTTAAAACAGACAGCCAACACCATGACGGCGAGCCAGATGCGCAGCTGTTCTGCCTTCATCTTTACGCCGATGCGTGTACCGATTTGTGCGCCAATGACGCCGCCAACAAGCAGCAGAACCGCAAGCACAATATCAACGGTAAAGTTCGTCGTTGCGTGCAGCATTGTGGTAAATGCGGTGACAAAGATGATCTGGAACAGGGATGTTCCCACGACCACTTTGGTCGGCATACCCAGCAGATAGATCATCGCGGGGACCATGATGAACCCACCGCCCACGCCCATGATTGCCGCCAAAATACCCACAAGCACGCCGACGATCAGTGGTGGAATGACTGAGATATACAGGCCGGATACCCGAAACTTCATTTTGAATGGCAGGTTATGCAGCCATGTGTGTTTGCGCCGCGCCGGTGGCCGTCCGCCTGTTTTTTTGGATTTGCGGATCGCATTCCAGCTTTCGATGAACATCAGACCGCCGATGATCCCGAGGAACACAACGTAGCAAAGCTTGACCAGCAGATCGACTTGACCCAGCGACCGCAGGTAGTTGAAAACAATAACTCCGAGGGCTGCCCCAACAAGTCCGCCAATCAGCAGCACGGTGCCCATGCGCAGATCGACAGTTTTCCGTTTCAGGTGTGCAAGTACGCCCGAGAATGATGATGCTACGATTTGGTTTGCTTCGGTTGCCACGGCCACCGCAGGGGGGATACCTATAAAGAACAACAGCGGTGTCATTAAAAACCCGCCGCCGACGCCAAACATTCCGGACAAAACGCCCACGATTCCACCTAATCCAAGTAATAGGAAGGCGTTCACCGAAACTTCGGCGATAGGAAGGTAAATCTGCATGAGCTGTCCCGGCAAAGGTGTGAATGGCGGATGAGTTGCACCAAAAACCTTTCCTAGCGGCATGTCAAATGCAATGGGGCGAAAAATGCTGCAAATGCAGCATTTCCCGCCCCTTTGGATATAACGTCTGTGTTTTTTGGCCTTAGCGTTCTTTGACGTAGGGCTCTCCGCCGGCGCGCGGTGGCACGGCCTTGCCGACAAAGCCTGCCAGGATGATCACTGTCAGGATATATGGCAGCACATCAAGCAGCTGACCGTTTACCTTAAACCCAACTACAGTCTGGATCACATCGGGGCGAAGCGCGAAGGCTTGCAGGAACCCGAACAGCAGGCAGGAATACAGCGCTTGCCACGGCCGCCACTTGGCAAAGATCAGGGCGGCGAGCGCAATGAAACCACGCCCTGCGCTCATGTCTTTGACGAAGCCGGCTTGCAGCGCTGTTGCCAGATAGGCCCCAGCAATCCCGCAGAGCACGCCGCAGATCAGCACAGCCATATAACGCAGCCAGACGACCGAGATACCAGCGGTGTCGACCGCCGCAGGGTTTTCACCGACCGCCCGTAAGCGCAGACCAAACCGTGTGCGAAACAATATCCACCAAGTCAGCGGCACAAACAGCAGTGCGATATATACCAGTGCAGTGTGGCCCGAGATAAGTTCATAGTAGATCGGCCCTAAGACAGGCACTTCGCGCAGCGCTTCTGCAAAAGGCAGTGTGATCGGTTCAAACCGCGCGGCCCCGGACAATTGCGGTGTACGCCCGCCTTGGCCAAACCAGCTTTGCGCGACAACGACTGTCATGCCTGCGGCCAAGAAGTTAATCGCCACCCCAGAGATCAGTTGGTTTCCACGGAACGTAATCGACGCGAGCCCGTGGATGCCTGACAACAGCAGGGACGCAAAGATACCAGCCCCAAGCCCGACCCAAGCCGACCCCGATGTATAGGCAACGGCGGCAGACAGGAATGCAGCTGCCAGCATTTTCCCTTCGAGCCCGATATCAAAGATACCGGCTCGTTCCGAGA
>Ga0075445_10001839_pt1 | contig 10678 bp, 8 predicted proteins | sample CoawatmetaG02DNA_FD_72350 | JGI IMG/M metagenome (GOLD analysis project Ga0075445, IMG submission 72350) | Marine microbial communities from the West Antarctic Peninsula - Coastal water metaG029-DNA | ecosystem: Environmental > Aquatic > Marine > Coastal | place: Atlantic Ocean: West Antarctic...
ATGTGGAACTTCCGGTACTACCTCTGCTTGTGCGCTCACAGCGTTTAAGGTGCCTTGATTGATGGTTGATTTTTCAGTTGTGGTAGCTGCAATCGATCTAAGGTAATAAGTAGTCTTAAGACCTGAATACCAAGCCATCCTGTAAGTAAGGTCAAGCTTCTTACCGTTAGCATTTCCAATATATAGATTCAGTGACTGGGCCTGATCGATCCATTTCTGCCTTCGACTAGCTGCTTCAACAATGTACTGTGGTTCAACTTCAAATGCTGTAGAAAAAAGCAATTTAATATCATCTGGAATTCTTGAAATTTCAGTGAGACTTCCTTCGAAGTATTTCAGATCATTGATCATTACGTCATCCCAGAGATTAAGAGCTTTAAGTTTCTTAACCAGATATGGGTTAACAATTGTAAATTCACCCGAGAGATTAGATTTCACGTAAAGGTTTTGATAAGTAGGCTCAATAGATTGAGTAACACCAGTAATGTTGGATATGGTTGCCGTTGGTGCTATCGCCATCACATTGGAGTTTCTCATACCATCTTTCATGACCTTGGCTCTAAGTGAATCCCAGTCAAGAGTTTCTGATCTGTCGACCTTCAAAAATTCACTGCCTCTATTCTTTTCAAGAATTTCTATAGAGTCTTTTGGAAGTATGCCTTGGCTCCAAAGTGAACCATCATATGAAGGGTAGGTTCCCCTCTCTTTTGCAAGCTCGCTTGAGGCATTGATTGCATAGTAACTAATCATTTCCATGCTTCTGTCTGCAAATTCAATGGCTGCATCAGAACAGTAGGGTGTATCTTGCAGATACAAAGCATCCTGAAAACCCATTAAACCCATTCCAACTGGGCGATGCTTTAAATTAGAGTTTTTGGCTGTATCAACTGAGTAGTAGTTAATATCAATGACGTTATCTAGCATCCTGAGAGCTGTTGTAACGGTTTTCTTAATCTTCTCTTCGTCGAGAATACCATTGCTCATATGTTGTGGCAGATTGATGGACCCAAGGTTACAAACAGCAATCTCATCTTTGCTGGTGTTTAGGGTAATTTCAGTGCAGAGATTAGACGAGTGAATCACACCAATGTGCTGTTGAGGAGATCTAAGGTTACATGCATCTTTAAAAGTAATCCACGGATGACCAGTTTCAAAAAGCATAGTGAGCATCTTTCTCCACAAATCTTTTGCAGGAATAGTTTTATGCTGATCCATCTTTCCTTCTGAAGCTAGCGCCTCATATTCTTCATATCTTTTTTCAAAAGCTAGTCCTGTTAAGTCATGGAGATCAGGAGCTTCTCCTGGAGAGAAAAGCGTCCAATTAGCTCCAAGTTCCACTCTTTTCATAAATAGATCAGGGACCCAGTTTGCGGTGTTCATGTCATGGGTCCGCCTTCTGTCATCCCCTGTATTTTTTCTAAGGTCCAGAAATTCTTCTATGTCTAGGTGCCATGTCTCAAGGTAGGCGCACATAGCTCCTTTCCTTTTGCCACCTTGGTTCACTGCAACAGCCGTATCATTTGCAACTTTTAAAAATGGCACAACGCCCTGACTTTTTCCATTAGTTCCTTTGATGTATGAACCAAGAGCCCTAACCGGAGACCAATCATTTCCAAGACCACCAGCCCATTTTGATAGCAATGCGTTGTCTTTCATTGCACCAAATATTCCATCTAAGTCATCAGGTATTGTCGTGAGGTAGCAAGAAGACAGCTGAGGTCTTAACGTACCAGAGTTAAAAAGAGTCGGAGTAGAACTCATGTAATCAAAGCTAGAAAGGAGCTTATAGAACTCAATAGCCCTATCTTCTCTATTGTCTTCTTCTGCAGCTAGGCCCATTGCAACTCTCATGAAGAAAACTTGAGGCAACTCAAATCGAGTGTCTCTGTGATGGATAAAATATCTGTCATAAAGAGTCTGGAGGCCCAAGTAAGTAAATTGATTATCTTGCTGATAATCAATTGCTGCTCCGAGTCTATCCAAGTCATAAGTTTTCAGCTTTGGATCTAACATCTCCAGTTCAATGCCTTTATCTATGTAAGCTTTAAATGCTGCTGGGTAGTACTCTTTCATTTCTGGGTGCGTACTTTCTTCTGCTACTCCTAAGAATGACAGAGCCTCACTTCGTAATTCATCTAGCAAAATTCTAGCAGTTACAAAGCTGTAATTTGGCTCTTGTTCAACCTTTGTTCTGGCTGACATAACTAACGATGACTTCATATCACTAATGGAGACGCCGTCGTATAGATTTTTAATTGATTCTTCTAGAATTGCTTCTGCACTGACATCCTCTAAGCCCTCACATGCATGGTTTACCACTATTGCTAGTCGGTTAATATCAAGCGGGACCCGTGTTCCATCTTTTTTCGTTACTGAGATGGCAGGGGCTTCTATGTTTAATGATAGCGGGACTTCTTTTGTTCTTTCTGATGCTCTCTCTTCTCTGTAGAGGATGTATTTTCTTGCAACAACGTACTCTTCATTCCTCATCAACTGCAGCTCTACTTGGTCTTGAATTTCCTCTATGTGAAGAGTTCCACCAGAAGGCATTCTGCGCTTAAAAATCTCCTGGACATCACTGGATATTTCATCAACCTTCCTGTGAATCCTTTCACTTGCAGCCGCGTTTCCTGATTCATTTGCTAGAAATGCCTTTGTAACGGCTATCTTTATCTTATCTTCTTCAAATGCTACAACCTTACCATTTCGCTTGATGACTCTTAATTTGCCCGGTGCTGTAATATTTAAATCCTCTGAAACCATTGAACCCTCGATCTTCTCTTTATGCTCACTGCCTAATTCTTGTAATCCCATCTCTTTCCTCTTTTCTCTTTTTATTAAATTTTTTGTAAACTCTGCATGAATTGCATTTCATTTTTGCAATTATTTTGTGGTTTTGGAAAGCGTAACCCTAATTCCATTTGACCAATGTCAATATTCATACATTGTGGATAAATAATCAAGCTAAAAACACAATATATAGTGAAATCTTTTAATATATTCACAATATGCTGTATAAATAGTGTTTATTGGCTGTGCAGATTCAGTGAATAAATTGTGGATAAAGCCGTTAAAGCAGGAGCATATATGTCTATTTTAATATCTATTGATCAGGGTACGACAAGCACAAGAACTATCGCCTATGATCACGAGTTGAATGTTTTGCATTCATTTCAAAAAGAGTACCTATTGAGTTTTCCTCGTGATGGGTGGGTTGAGGTAGATCCGGAGCATTTAATGGCCTCTGTATACGAAACCTTAGATCCAATTTTAGCTAATAATATTGAAATCAGCGGGTTGGGAATATCAAATCAACGCGAAACAACTCTTGTGTGGGACTGTGAGACAGGCGAGCCTGTTTATCCTGGAATTGTTTGGCAGGATAGAAGAACAGCCGCAATGTGCGATGACCTAATCGGTGCTGGACATCAAAAAACAGTTTCCTCTAAATCAGGTTTGCTTCTTGATCCTTATTTTTCTTCGACAAAGATTGCATGGATGCTTGATAATATTGAAGGTTTAAGGGAGAAGGCAGGTGCTGGCCTGCTGCGTTTTGGAACCGTAGATACATTCATGCTTTGGCAACTTTCAGGTGGCATGCATCACAAAACTGATGTGACCAATGCATCTAGAACAAATCTTTTTAATATTCATACCCTGGATTGGGATGATGAATTACTTGAGCTTTTTAGAGTGCCTCGATCAATGCTGCCCGAGGTTCTTCCATCAGCCTCTCATTTTGGTGCTTTTGCAAGAGCTGGTAAATCCATCAAAGTGACTGGAATGATCGGCGACCAACAAAGCGCAATGGTTGGTCAGAAGTGTTTTGCAGAGGGAGATATGAAGGCTACTTTTGGAACAGGTTGTTTTTTAATGGTTAATTCTGGTACGAAGCCGCAGGGCTCAAATGCAGGCTTGCTTAGCACTGTTGGCTATCAGTTAAATCAAGAGATGTCCTATGCATTGGAAGGAAGTATTTTTTCTGCTGGAACTATTATCCAGTGGTTGCGAGACAACATGAAGTTTTTTGATGAGGCAAAGGATAGCGAGAATTTACTGCATGAATACGGAGAATCAAATGGGGTAATTTTTGTGCCTGCTTTTACTGGGATTGGAGCGCCTCACTGGAATTCTGAGGTTAGGGCATCCTTTTATGGAATTACAAGGGACACCTCAAAGCAAGACATGATCACAGCTGCATTTAAGGCGCTGATATATCAGGTTATGGATTTAAGGGATGCACTAATTATTGATGGTGTAAAAATCCAGAACCTATTAATCGATGGAGGCATGGCAACAAATAGGAGATTTTGTCAGCTTTTAGCCAATTTTTTAGAGCAAGAGATCAGCGTTCCCAGAAACACTGAATCAACAGCAATGGGAGCAGCCATTACTGCTGGAATCGGAGCAGGGGTCTTTGCTGGAAGTGAAGACATAAAAAGTATGCACTCTCAATTAAATATTTTCAGACCTCAGGCTTTAAGCACCAATGCAAATGACCGCATCAATTGGCAGAAATTCTTAAAAGTTTTAATGGAAGCTTACAATTAAGAGCTAGTTCTTAGATGCAGATTTTCTTTGTTGAGGGACCATCAAATAATAGCTCGGTATCGTGGGACACCAACAGGCATGGAACTTTTCTCTCGATAATAAATTCTGAAATAACGCTCTTGGCAAGCTCACTCGTTTCTTCATCAAGGCCTGAGAAGGGCTCATCAGCAAGCAGGATCTTGGGGTTAGGCAATAGAGCCCTAATAATCGCTACCCTTTGTTGCTGGCCACCTGACAGCTCGTGAGGGTATTTTTTTAGATGATCTGACAATCTAAGTTTGCTGATTAGCCTCTGAGCATTCTGCCCGGTATTGCCTTCCGCCCCGAACATAATATTCTGCAAGATGGATAGGTGAGGAAATAATGCTAATTCTTGAAATACATATCCTATGTTTCGCTTTTCTGTTGGCAGATCAACCCCACTAGACTTCAAAACTTGTTGACCAAGAGTGATAGATCCAGAGCTTGGAGTCTCAATACCCGCTATCAAGTTAAGTATTGTAGTTTTTCCTTGCCCACTCTCACCTGACAATATAGCAATTTCACCAGGCTGAACTTCTAAAGAAAAGCTATGTATTAGTGGCTGTAAATTTCTTGAAAAAGACAAGCCTTTAATCTTGAGCTGCATAAATTGTAATAAATATTTTGGATTCTTATTTAATGTATTAAACTACATCGCGATCATAAACCCAATATAAATTACCCCATATGTTTACTTACAAAATTTTTAATAATATCGCCAAAGAAGGATTAGCAATTTTGGAGGAGCATGAATTTAAGGCACACGCAGACTCGCCCAACGGTTTGCTGCTTCGCAGTCATAAACTGAGATCAGAAGAGTTTGGTGATGACCTTTCCTGTATTGCTAGAGCTGGCTCGGGTGTAAACAATATCCCAATCAATGATGCGACTGACGCCGGTATTGTCGTGTTCAACACTCCTGGCGCCAATGCCAACGCTGTTAAAGAGCTTGTTATTTGCGGCATGCTTCTTGCTTCTAGGGGGATTGTTCCAGGAATTAACTTTTCAGAATCCTTGGATTTAGATGACCCAGAGGAGCTTAACAAAGCGATGGAAGCTCAGAAAAAATCTTTTGCTGGCAATGAGCTGGCTGGAAAAACTCTGGGAATAGTTGGCTTGGGGGCAATTGGCTCAATGTTAGCGCAGGCCTCTCATGCTCTTGGTATGAAGTTGGTGGGTTACGATCCGCATATTTCAGTTGACGCAGCCTGGAGATTGCCTCGAGAAGTAGAAAAAGCTGAATCCCTTGAGCAGCTTCTTAGAAAATCAGACTATATCTCTTTGCATGTACCGTTAATTGAAGCAACTACAAACCTAATCAATAAAGAAAATTTAAATCATTTTAAAAGTGGCGCGAAGCTTATAAACCTTTCTAGAGGAGGCATTGTTAACAATGATGACATCGTCTCAGCCCTTGATCAAAAATTGCTTGGAGGCTTTGTCACTGACTTTCCAACTCCGGAGCTTATCAAGAGATCGACTGAGCAGCACAATGTAATATTACTTCCCCACCTTGGTGCAAGCACCGAAGAGGCTGAGATTAATTGCGCGGTCATGGCGGCAAATCAACTCGTTAACTTTCTTAAGCAGGGCACAATTATAAACTCTGTCAACTTCCCAAGTATTTACCAGGAAAGAATTACGGAATATAGGTTGGTAGTGATAAACCAAAATGAACCTGGGATGATTGGAAAGATTACGGATGCAATTGGTTCCCTTGGTTTAAATATTACTGACATGACCAACAAGAGTCGGAATAGTATCGCGATTAATATTATTGATCTAGAGGCCGAAATAACTCCTGATCTTGTCGAGGCCATTCAAGCAATAGAGCACGTTTTGAAGGTTAGGTCTGTTTAGACATAGTTTTCAATATAGCTTTTATCGAAAGCTATAATATCTTCTTGGCGACCATCTTGAACTTTGTTGACCCAGTCTGGATCAGATAAAAGGGCTCTTCCAAGTGCAATTAGATCAAATTCTTGCCTATTCATTCTCTCATGCAGCTTACCAATATCAGCTGTTTGAGTTTGATGATCACCTGAATACATTTTTATAAAATCTTTATCTAACCCAACACTTCCAACGCTAATTGTAGGCAAAGAAGTTGCTAATTTAGCAATACCAGCTAGATTTGGACCATTTTCGGAGAACTCTCCCTCCCAAAAGCGTCTATTGCTGCAGTGAATAAAGTCGGACCCAGCATCCCTGAGTAGCTGGAAGAAAAGATTTAGTTCATTAGCATCACTGGTGATTTTAGCTTCATAATCTTGTTGCTTCCACTGTGACACTCGAATGCCTACCTTAAATTGCTCAGAAGTTTGCTTTTGACATGCTCTTAAAATATTAGATGCAAAGCGCGCTCTATTTTGAATCGAACCACCATACTCATCTGTTCTTAAATTGATAGCGTCCCAAAAAAATTGATCTAAAAGGTAGCCATGAGCACCATGAATTTCAACGCCATCGAAGCCAAGTTCTTCACAGGTCTTTGCATCTTTAGCAAAGATCTCAATCATTTGCTGCACTTCCTCAGCACTCATTTCATGTGCAACTTTTTTGTCTGGCTTTACAAATCCTGAGGGAGTAAAACCAGGAACTTCTGGAATAGGAGGCATGCCTAGTTTTCTAATTCCTCCAACATGCCAGAGCTGACAAAAGATTGAGGAACCATTTTTGTGAACCTCATCCACAACTTTTGACCACATAATTTTTGCTTTATCAGTTTGTAAATTAGGGACATCAGGGTAGCCACTTGCTGAGGGATGACTCACTTCAACACCTTCTGTAATGATAAGACCAACACCACCTGCTGCTCTTTTTGAGTAGTAGGTTGGGGCATAATCTCCAGGCACACCTTTGGGAGAAAGACTCCGAGTCATAGGAGCCATTACAACTCTATTTTTCAGGGCCAAGCCGCCTAATGAATATTGGGAAAAAAGTACATCTAAAGGGTTATTCATGTGATATTTAATGCTAAAAATTTGGTGTTGTTTATCTTAAGTTATTTTTTTTAAAAAAAATACTTGCCCACAGAATATTTTAGTGGTATTGAGCAGGGTTATAAATTACTATAAGGTTGTGATATAAAGTACATTAATATATATAAGTAATTGATTTACGGTTATTTTTAATATCACTGGTTAGTTTTTGATCAATGTGCTGAAAACCTTATTAGATAAGGCTATCTTCAGATATCTCTAACTTATCCCAAACTTTATCCACAGATTTTGTGGATAAAAATTAACCAATTTTTACGAGGAATTATTCATGCAAAATCTTAAAATTCCAAGAGACTGGGTTGCTGCACTGGGTGATGATTTTTGTTCGACATTCCTGACAGAAATCTCCCAGCATCTTAAGGAATTTCATGATCAAAAAATATTGATTTATCCTCCCTTAGACGTTGTATTCCGTGCCTTTGAGTTATCATCATTTAAGAAAACAAGAGTGTTAATTTTGGGGCAAGATCCCTACCATGGAACCTCGCAAGCAAACGGACTTTCTTTTTCTGTTAATTCATATTTGAAGATACCCCCCTCCTTAAAAAATATATTTAAGGAGCTCAATTCTGATTTAGGAATCTCTCAATCATCCCATGGCAATCTTGAGTCTTGGGCAAATCAAGGAGTCCTGCTTTTAAATTCTGCCCTCACAGTTGAGCACGGCATTCCAAATTCTCATGCTTTATTAGGATGGAGTAAATTAACAGATAGAGTAATAAAAGTTTTAAGTAATAGGGGAGATGCAGTTTTTATTTTATGGGGTAAGCTAGCTCAGACAAAATTACAACTTGTTGATCTTGAAAAGAATTGTATTCTTACCGCACCCCATCCATCCCCTCTGTCTGCGTATAGAGGTTTTTTTGGTTGCCACCATTTTTCCAAAGCTAATCAAGGACTTATTGATATGGGCAAGCCTGTTGTGAATTGGGAGTTGGAGCCTCTAAAGTTCAGTTAGATACTTTTAACAGGCATGAGGAATAGAGCAAGCCTAACCAGGGGATAGTCTGACCTATAAGCGGATGACTCTCTATCTCTGATTGTTCCTCGTGAACAATCAGGCTGGTTTTTTTCTTTTGTTTGCCCAGATATTCCATTCTTGCAATGATCTCCTGACCTCGATAGCAGCCCTTTTCAAAACTTACTCGTGTCTTATCCTGGTTCAGCTCATGAGGCCTATACTTGCCACTATCCTTAGCGTCAATCACATGATCATTAAGTACCTTTCTGTTGATTGACCATTGTTCGTGACTTATCGAGGCTATGCCAGAGGTATCTCTTTTCTTTGACTGTATCCGCATGGACAATCTAACATCTTGACTTGATATGAGCATGTGCTCCCCAGGTAATAGAGACTCATTTTTATTTAGTGCGAGACCTTCAATTTTATAATCCGTATGACTAATAGTTACTTTGAAGAAGGGCAGGAGTTTCTCCATCTGCTCACAGAAAATAGCTACTTGCATTTCATCAATAACAATTAACAACATACTTTCATGATTTAGAATCTCAAAATTACATAGAACAAAACCCTTCTCATCACACAAGGCAGAAAGCTGACCGTTGGCATTATTTAGCGCAAGACAATTTGATGTAAGTTGCCCTTGTAATAACTGTATTACAGAGTCAAACTCCCCATCAAGTGATAGAACAGATAGGTAACCAAGCTGGCTTACACCATGGTGCAGTTGATCATTGATATGTTTTTTCATGCCAGTCACCCTCAGTTTAAAGATATTATATTAACCTAACATTATGAACGCTCAAATCAATCAAACAAAATGGAAGTGTAGAAGAGGCCTAAGAGAGCTAGATCTGCTATTCAGAAAATTTAGTGATAAACATTTAGAGACCCTGAGTTCACAGGATTTTGTCATGTTTAATAGCATTCTAGACCTAGAGGATCAGCCTCTATTCGATTTTATTTTTAAAAATGATAGTCTTGGAAATCCCTTGCAAGAGCAATTTATTATTGAAAAATTAAAAAACTATATTTCATGAAACTTTCTTTGAGTTACTGGGTCCAAAAGACTGAGGATAATAATGACTGAGGGACACCAAGATACATTGTTAGTTAACGAAATAAAATTAGGCAACACCATTGCCTTTGAAGCCATGGTTTTGAAATATCAGCCCAGACTGATGTCTTCACTGATCGGTTACACAAAGTCGAGGGATCATTCTGAGGAGCTATGCCAAAAAACATTTATTAGAGTTTGGCAGAAAATTGATACTTTTCGTGGCGATAGCGCTCTTTTTACTTGGATTTACCGTATTGCAATTAATCTTGCTAAAAATGATTTTGCCAGTAGGCAGGCAAGAACCGCAAAACAAACAGACTCCATTGATGAGGCCGAGCATGACATCCCACAATTTACCTCACCAGAATCAACCTTAATTGCCGAAGAGTCCGCTGAGCAGATATTCACCTTTATTCAAGATTTAGACCAAGACATTAAAACGGCATTTACACTTCGAGAGTCTGAAGGTAAGACCTATGAAGACATTGCGATCATTATGGACTGTCCAATAGGCACGGTGAGATCAAGAATTTTTCGAGCCCGACAATTAATTTTAGAGTTTATGAATCAGGAGGATATTTACCATGGATAAATTAGAGCAATTATCTGCTGCTTATGACGGAGAGCTTTCTTCAGATGAATTAAAAAGCACCCTGAAGGATCTGAGTGTTTCACAGGAGCAAAAAGATACCCTCCATGGCTTTGGAATAATCTCTGATGTCATGCAAAGACAACCATCCAAAAAGACTACCTCAGTGACCCGATTGCTCGATTTCATCCCTGCATCAAAACCATTTTTAATGAATGGGCTTACTGCAGCCGCAACTGTATTACTAACCCTATCAGTTATATATTTTTTTGAGGGCAATCGATTCAATGCTGACCAAGAGAGCTCTATGATGCTTTCCTCTGCTCTAGGAAGCGAAGAAGCAAAGCAGCAGCTGCTTAATGCAGACCAAAATATTATGGAGCACATGATTCACATCATGCAATCTAACGATCTCCATGAATCCCAGGCGCTTTCATCTTCATGGATTCCAGTTGGTTACTCGTCCATGCAAGATAAGAAAAATCATTTCTCAA
>Ga0075445_10001847_pt1 | contig 10661 bp, 11 predicted proteins | sample CoawatmetaG02DNA_FD_72350 | JGI IMG/M metagenome (GOLD analysis project Ga0075445, IMG submission 72350) | Marine microbial communities from the West Antarctic Peninsula - Coastal water metaG029-DNA | ecosystem: Environmental > Aquatic > Marine > Coastal | place: Atlantic Ocean: West Antarctic...
ATACGATCCAGAAGGTTTGTTATGATAAACAAGATGATCAATGATGAGCCATAACTCTAAGACTTCCTTCATGCTCAACTATTAGCTAAGCTACCCCAATGATACGTATGTCTCTCCAAATTTGACAATCACTAGTAGGATATAGATAGGTTTCATTAAGACTTAATTAAACAGTTCAGAACTAAAGGAATGTACGATATGCTCAAACTAATTTCAATAAAATCTATTGTAGTTATACTTGTTTCACTGTCTTTTGGGACAGTGGCTCATGCCGATGAGTTTAGTGACCGGCTCCTGAGAGCTGGCGACCCGATTTATGATTCGCAAGTCGCATTGTGCGAGGAACGGATAAAAAGGTGCAATGCTATTGTCGGCCAGATGGACGATTTTGAAGGTGACACAATACCATTAAAAAAGGAATGTAATGATTATATGGCCCAGTGTACATGGCTCGCTTTTACAGCTAATCAAGCAGGAGACGCACCATATGGAATAATAACCGATAATTTGGACGACCCGGTATTGAAAAAAATCAAAGCTGCATATGTTGAGTACAATGCATCGGACATGGTCAACGATGGGGTCTTTCACCAAGGAGTGGCTGCCGAATGCCTAGATTATGCCAACGCAGACGATGAACAGTTAGTGTGCATAAAAAATATACTTGATGCTCAGACTACCATGTATAATGACGCCGCAGTCACACTGCAACAGAAGTTAACAGAAGCACTCAAGTAGTGTTTACTGATATGGGTCACTGTCGGTTCAAAAAACGTCAGTGGCCCGTAGCACTTCTGGAAATAATCTTAAAAAATCAAAAAGTATAAATAATGTATAAGAGATCGTAGATGTTCTTTTGGTTACATTGTGGGGATTGACCAACTCCAATTGAGATTACTGGTTCTACTTAAAGGGTTGTGGCTACCTCAGTGTCATTAGATCAGTAACTAACAAGCTATTAATCACCCAAGTTAAAATGGTGACAAAATATTTTTAACAGGAGTGGACAATAAAATGATTGTCTTCGGAATACTAGTAATACCCAAATCTATCGTATGATTTATTCAAACAGATTTATGAAATAGATGCATCACTAAAATTGCACTTATTCCACGTATAAAATGAAGAAAATATAATTCTTTCATTAAAAATCCTTTATCGTGAATGGAGGATCACTTTTTCATATTTGGCAGTCAAGGGTGACTTTCAGCACTGCGCTGGGCTTAGTATTCTTGCTTGCTCCTAGCTCATTTCTATTTAATCTGGTGGTAGGATTCATCACAGTCGCAACCCGTGATGTGAGCAGCCTTCAGGACTCTCTACGGGTAGGCTGTTGTACGTATGAAGACCACCAAACCTGTAGACGATACTGCCCCACTCAACATGGTAGCTGAACCCACGCCAATCAGGACGTGAGAACCGTTGAAGGATGTACTGAATGTTATTATCTGGGCAGCGGATGATGCGGTAGAACTTACCACAAGTACTCACTACAGGGATGAACACTCTTTATCTTTTATATTGTTTGAAACTTGTGATAAGATAAATTTCAGAATAGGCAATACGGTGGCTATATTAGACCATGCTAAATAATAAAAGGATATCAACCTCAATGAAAAAAATTATTTTAACGGGCGCAACCGCCGTTTTTATTGGACTAGCCTCATTTACATTTTCCTCACTCAAAGTGGAAGCTAAAGGGCATGATTGTAGTGATGATTGGGGCTTACGACTTGGATGTACCTATGACTATGTAAATGAAATAATAAAAGAGATAGAACCTATTACTTCTCTCGTGGCTACGTTATCCGACGACATAATTGACACCGGGAAAGATGCAGTGGATTCCTTGAATAATTGTAAAGAAAAACGAGCGTCCAGTGAAGAATTAGATATAGAAGACTATGGAGACTCTGCAGGTAGATTTACTCGCAATTATGAAATTTATCATTGTGGGATTGCTCCGTGTCTAGCGTTACAAGATTTTTGGAACGCAATTTATAGATCCAACAACGCTTCCTTAAAAGCTGATCAATACGAATTTTTTATTGGGGACGATAGCATTAAATATCACTGCAGCAGAAAAAGAGGATCACAGGGGGTGGTAAAAGAAGATAAATGGAAAACAAGTGATTTCTGAGATACGAAAAAGCAGATTGAACAGATGGAACCACGAAGGTCTTATTTGAGGATTTGAATTAAGTATTAATGCTTAGCATTTAAGTGGGTTCTTGGAGCTATTGCGTGGCGTTTGTCAGTACAGTTTATCTGAAAGCATTACCCTCCTGTGAACCCACTTGTATTGGCTGTGAGGGTACAGTGGAGAACGTTTCTGTGTGACCATAGAGCCTACCAATAGAAGCCCAGCTAACGAAGAACTTCTTTGATATCCAGTTAGGACGTTTGTACTTTTGAGCTATGAAGTTCAGATCAAATTCAGATCTTATTATACGCCATTGTCTGCACTGACTTGTCCAGAGGCGGGGGTATAACTCTGCTCCCTCAGGTAGTGTGATGGGGCTATAGAAACTCATGATGAGAACTTATTGTAGTAGTCACTAAGGCTCGTGCCTAACTCATCACTTGGGTTGTACTCACCGCCACTTTTTACGTACTGCGCCATGCCACCAAGCCCACCTAAATGTGCGACACTGCGAAGACCATCTCTGTCAAAACCTTTAGCTGTGTCGCCTAGTGCATCAATAGCTAAATCTATGTCAGCTATATGCCACTGGGCGACTTCATCTTGCAGTACAGTGTCAGCTTTAAACTCATCTTGCGTGAAGCGTCTGCCAGAGCTTTGCTTGAAGTCTGCTAGTCTAGCCGCACCAAATTGTAATGCGCCACTGAACGTACGCCCATCTGCTATGGTTATCTCAGCTTCAGTGTCACCTGAGCTTTCAGACTGTATTAGTTTATCTAAAAAAGAGGACTGCGTGTTGTAAGAGTATTTAGTTTGGTCAGTAGCGACAGGCTTCTCAGCCTCTTGATACTCACGGTCGCCCATGAACTCCTTTAGCATTCTTTCATACAATCCTTTCTGGCTAGCTCTGGCTCTTGGTTGCATTTTATTCACGTGTTCAGGAAAGCTACGCTTATCGTTTGGATCGTACATCATGGCTATCATTTTATAGATTGATAACAGCCCTAGCCTCTGCTGGTCATTCATTGCTGCCAGTTCTTCTTCAAGTGTCTTTGGCTCTGGGTGTAGCTCAGCTCTCAGACGGTCTAATAATGGTGTAGCAACTTTAGATTTATTGGCAGCAGACATAAGCCCGTTGTTTGGTGTCATGTTAGTTTCCTTCTTTTGTTGTATTCAAATGTGTTTGTTTCACATGGGGTGGGTGAAACTGGCTGTGTTGAAAACTGAAGCAAGACCTACTGATAAACAGAAGTATCTTTCTCAGTAATTTCAGTACGAGTTGGGATGGCACACCTAGCCTAGGTTAATCATTACGCATCGTTTTGAGTTGGGCGCTGTAAACCAGAATAGAGTTATTGGTTTTGTGCAGGGCTAGTGATGTAGTATTGAGGCTACTAAGACTTTTAAGCTGCTATGTAGTTTTGCAATAGACTACCTATGACTAACTGCCCTTTAGCTTTGCATGTGTTGGACGATAGTAGGTTTTGCTGGATGGCCTTATCCAGATACGAGATTACTTGTGTGCTGTAGCCACGGTAGGCGAAACTGCCAGCACGTCTGGTGGCAACGTCAATGGTAGTATTTGCATCATAGGCAGAGACAATCATCCCGGCTACGAGCTTATGCAACTCACCGTTCACGGAACTGCGCTTGATGGGTATGACACCGCTGGCCCTAAGGATGGCTACCGTTGTATCTGTCTGCTCATGATAGTCTGGATCTACAGTTTCTAGTCTAACGGAAGAGGCCTCTAATAATTTAAACAGGTTCATTCAGGCATCTCGCAGAACAACGTGTTGCCAGCTTCATTCAAATCAAAGAACTTATTGCCGTGATATTCACATGCACTGCGCATGTCGTGTTGTGTTTTCGTGCGGTAGTATGCTGTAGGATTTGATAGCCTCAACCGTTGGTACTCACTGAAAAACTTGTGCGGACTCGTTGTGTACATATGACTTTCCTTTTGTTTAATCTGGGAGGATAGGTGATAGGCTAACAGCAGTGTTGATTAGCTCAATCTGTAAGGATAGTTATAGCATGTTTTCCGTCCAATGTCAACAAAATCAATACACAGAAGTTAGATAAATCATACACAAAAAATAGAAATATAAATATAATAACTTATAAACGATTGTTATCTAGTAATAAAATGTAAGTTACTGATAAGTCTTAGCCCCTTAGGAGGGGGCTGCTCTATCCAGTTGAGCCACTGAGCCACACTATTTTAGTACCATGTTTTACTGGCCTGTCAACATGAGGCCTTGAAACATGTTCTTTTTTAATCTAAAAAATCCATACACAAAAAGTATAAAAGCCATACACAAGTTATGAAGTTAGATTTTCCTTTTCTTACACGCACCGCCAACAAAGGTTGGTATGGATACAGACGCAGAGTACCTAAACATTTACTGCATCTGTTCAAAGGTAAAACTGAAATCGTTAAGGCTTTCAATACTAAAAACCACGAGATTGCATTAATAGAATTAGCCAAGACTAACCAATGGTATGAAGACCGTGTGCTTACGAATGGTTACACCACAAAGAAATCAGGCGTGTTACCAAGAGAGCAGTTAAAAGCTATTGTCTCTGACCTAGAGAATACAGGACTGCATCCTGAGCAACAGCCAGAAGTAAATGTGCATACATCACGCTCTGATCTAGTAGACATGTCTAAGGATGCCTTGGATGCGGCAATAGCTAAGGTAAAACTTGACCAAGGTGAGATAGATCAAGATGAGTATTTGGCACTACTGAAACCTTTAGAAGCTGGGAAGATGTGGCAGCTACAGACCTTCCAAACACGGAGAGGGTTTCTGCTAAGCCATCTACATAAAAAATATACTGACCAAGATAAATTGATTGGCTCAGGTCCAATATTAATAACTGAAGATTATGTACCGCCTCAGTTAAAATGGGATGAAGCAGACCCAGAGGTCATAAAGTATCGTATTATGAATGGTGACCCAGTTAACCCTCAGCCTACGTGGCAAAATGCTTTAGATACTTATCTGCGTTATAATCTTAAAAAACGTAGAAACCCTGAACAAAAATTCAAACATACGGCTGCTACAATCAGCATGGCTAACAAGTTAGGAACTGCGTTTCCTCGTGGCATGGATACGCCGCTAGTTGATATAGAGCAGTACATGATTGAAGACTTCGCAGAAGTTGTTTGGCCTAACGGTTCTACCCGTGACAGAAACTTGCGTACTCTTGCTGCCGTATGGCGAAGCTGGGACACAAACAATCAAAAGCAACAGGTAAGCTTTGATCCTTTTAAGGCCATAATTAAACAGATGTCTGACAAGGTTAAACAAGATACGAAACCAAGGCGTTCAATGACACCGGCTGAGTTTCAGTATTTTAATACAAGCATATTAGAAGAACCAAACACTGAGATAAAATTGATAGGTATGATCATGGCTTATTGTGGTGCGCCTACAGGTGAAGCTGCTGGGTTAACTCGTAAGGATATAAAGCTAACTGGCGTTACACCTCATATGATATTTAGAAATAATGAAGATCGTATAATGGGCAAAGATCGTATTGAAAGGGCAGTACCACTTATCTACATTGGCATAGAACTAGACGTTGATGCGTTAGCGGCAAGTCCATTGCTTACGTTCCTATTAGCTTACTTTGACCAGCATAAATTTAAACCAAATGATTTAGTATTTCCTGAATATGCTGCCGGTAAATACGTATCATCTGTGCGGTCAAAGCTATTAGAGAAGCATATTAAAAATATGCGTAGTGAAGATGACAGGCAATTAGTCCCGTATTCGTTACGGCACACTTTTAAGGATAGGGTGCAAGCTGCTGGTATTGCCTCAGAGGTAGGCGAGTATATAATGGGTCATAAGACTAGTGGCAGTAGCAAGGTTCACGAAAGCTATGGCACTGGTATGCCGCCACAATTGATGGTCAATCACATGAAGGCTATTACTGTCGTGCAAGAACATGGTTACTTTGAGCAGTACGACTAGCTAGAAATCTCTAGACCTCTTAGTAGTGTACATAGAGAATTATTGGTAAGGTATTTACCATTACAGTAACATTAGTTCTCATATAATTATTAATAATAAATAGAAGATTACTTAACATATAAGTGTAACTATTCCCGGTCACTTTCCTTTAAATATATTACTCCAAACATTGCGGTCTGTTATGATTTCACCTTCTTCTATTCCTTGAGATATAGTTTCTTTAATTGTTTGTTCGGATGTTAAATTATTACTACTTCTTCTGTATGATAAGTGTTGTTTAAAGTTACGGTAGTTATCTTCATGTCTTTGTGTAGTTGTAGTTGGTAGCTTTGAGATGGCGTGTTGCATTTGGCTGTCTGTATAGTCTCTATCTTTAAACCTTGCCGCACCTTGTGCCTGTGACATTGTTGTTCTGTTTGCATCAAATGATAATGTTGTCCCAACAATAACACTGGTGGCTAATTGCATTGCTTCGGTCACAAAGATTTGATGTTCTTCTATGCAGATTATTGAATCATGAACTGTTAAAATAGGAATATTTTTAGCTGTCGTTTGATTGATTATATGTTCAATTATCTGTGAGTCTTTGTACATTAATGCTGAGCCTTGGTCTGCTCCTATATAGTTCTCAAGGTGAGGGTGCTTCTGTACAAATGCTTCTAGGTAGCTTTCGTATTCTTTGTATTTGAGTGAGCCTAGCGTAGGATCTTTCTCTTTCATATCCTTCAATTTATCTGTGACTGCAAAGAAGGCTTTGCTGGTACTTGAGGCGTTGAGTAATACCAGTACCATTAATTTTAATATGCTACGCTGTTGCTTCATATTAAATCTTGGAATGATCTGAGCATCTAATGTGTACACGTCTGCTATAGGTGGCAGTCCTTGTTCAACGGTTAGGATGTTGGGGTGAAGGCTTGAGTAGTCTAATTCTACTGTAGCCTGACCATTGATCCTAATATTGCGGCGATATTTGTTCTCATCTTTATCACCAACTTGCTGCCAGAAGGGTCCATAGAACCTGCCGTTATCTGTCCAACTACCTCGTGAGAATATGCGCCTAACAAACTTGCTGTTCTGATCTACTGGTATGAGTTGCTGAGTGACCTTTTTAGTACGGGAGTTAATTCGTTCTCTCACAACATAAGGTACTTCAAGTGATGCTATGTCTACGTGTGTCCTCGCTAACAGATTATTGTATTCCCGTAGTACTGCCAGCTTCTCTGCAACATGAGGCGTTGTCTCATCATATGGCAGTTCAATAGAAACCTTTTTACCTTTGCTATCTTTCTTGGGTTTGCCCCACGCATCAACTTCGCCCTGTCTCAACAGAATAAGTTTGTCACCTTTATGTTTATCTACATCAAATTCTGTAGCATCTAGATCAACAAACAATTCATGTAGTTTCTTAGATGCACGTATTCTTGATGTCTTATTTTCTGCGTTGGGATTGTCACTATGTGAATGGGAGGCACTGTCTACGTAGTCGTAAGCAATCAGCGTATCAAAGGTTCGTGCCAGCTTAGGTATATAAATCTTAGCAGGGTTATAAAAGTCTTTAGCATTAAGAGCATTGTTGTTTCGTGGCGATGCTAAGCACAACGTCTTATCCATGAGCCAGTTATGATATAATTGTATAATGACTAGCTCAACATAACGGTCACCAAGTATGCCTTTGTTGTTAGTCTTACCGTCAATCAAAGTCTGCCCGTCTGGACCAAGGCTTACCCAGATACGTAGTGATAATGATTTAAGGTTTAGGTTATGTGTACCAGCTTGATAGTAAAACCGTGTTGAATGATTTTCGTCTATAGCAGTGTCGTAGTACATATTAGTTTCTACCGTTTGCCTAGTTAACCAGCACGTTTTATGGCAAGTTTCATTGTATTGATAAATCGGTCTAGCTGGTCGTTATTGTGGCGGCAATCAAGCGCCACAACATGCACGTCTAGCCCCATACGGTTTGACAGGATACCGGTCCAATCATTCTTGAAATAACGCTCAAATGCTGCTTGATAGAAAAGTCCATTAAACTCAAAGTTGTCAGCTTGAGCAATTATAGTGTTGGTAAGGATACTGTTAGGACCCTGTTGGATACCAGCGCCACCAGTTGAAATCGTCCACGATTTAAAGTTATCACTATTAGAAACATCAAGGACGTATTGTGGGAGAAACGAAATTGGCTTTCCAGAGAATGTCGTTACTTTAACCCTAAATAGAGTATAATCTGTATCGCCTTGGCTACCAGCTTGATATTCAAAATTAACTGTATCCCCAACGTTTATTCCACCAGTAAAACCTGAATAAGTATCTATCTCACCTTCCGCTACTTTAAGGAGATACTGAGTTTTAACCTTACAACTCATGGAACCTGATACAGCCACAGCTTGTGTAGCAAAGGTTATCAGTAATGCTGATATGATCGTAAAATGTTTAATGTTCTAACCTTACTGTTAAATCTCTCAACACGATCTTAGCTTAGCTTCGTTGAGATACAAACAGGTTAGTCCTTTGCTCAGCACCCATCGTTAAAGACTTCTGAATAGGGCATTGTTGTTTTGCAGAACACAGTGAATTCATCCACTAGCACTGGTTCCATATTAGCATCCCTCAGATCAGCAGCCGTCAGATCAGCACCCTTCAGATCAGCCCTCCTCAGATCAGCCCCCTTCAGATCAGCCCCCCTCAGATCAGCATTTGTCAGAATAGCACCCGTCAGATCAGCCTCAATCAGAATAGCACCCTCCAGATTAGCATCCATCAGATTAGCATCCATCAGATCAGCACCAGACAGATCAGCATCCCTCAGATCACATGCCACACACTCATTCCTACCCCACAGCTTCTCTAGATCATCAGGATCAAATGCTGATGCACTGCTAGCGAAGGTTATCAGTAATGCTGATATGATCGTAAAATGTTTCATTCTAACTTTTCCCAACGTGCAAGCTTCTCATATGCCGCATCAATATCTCTCAGTATTCTAGACACTGCGAACTTAGACAAGCCCACCTGCCTGGCTATCTCATTATTACCAACACTCTGCTGTGATAGTTGCCTTATCTCCATCAGTTGTTCAGCAGTGAAGGAAGGCTTACGCCCTTTATATTTCATGGGAGCAGCATCTCTGGCGTGAGCTATTCCAGCAGCTTGTGCTTCCTTCATTGCGACAGCTTGTGCCTCAGCCATAGCAGACATGAACGACAGCATAGCATCACGCACAGCCTTGCCCATTGCATCCCGTGGCTTTGCATCAAAGGTCATGCCATTAATGACAGTCTTGATGGTGACACCACGATCTAAGAACAGTCGTATGTTCTTTTGTATGTCATCGTAGTTTCTACCAAGCCTGTCTATCCAACGACAGACCAACACATCATCATCACGCAGTAAGTCAAACAGTCGCTTGCCTCCATCACGCTCAGCTAGTGGTACTTGAACACCTGATACGCCTTCATCCTCAATGACATCATCTATAACAAACCCAGCAGCCTCAGCCTGTATTCGCTGATGTGCTATGGTCTGCTCTACCGTACTCACACGTGCATATAAAACTGTTCTGCCCATCCTGTTTGGCTCCTGTAGCAATAGGGTCTGTAGCATACATAGTGTAGCGTAAGAGTACAAGTCAATCCTAGTGCTACAGGATAATGGTCAATATGTATGTAGTGTTAGATTATACCCTTACGCTACAATAGGTGTACCTTGTAAAATTTGGTGGGGATATGTGTCTGGCACAGCAGCACATGCGGTGTAGTTCTGGCGTTAGATGCTGGTGATACATTAGTGCCTACCGTGCGCTGGGCGTACTGACGTAGGAGCTATGCTAATGAATTATACGCATAGTAGCACAGGCATTAGATAAATATGTGGCGCTAGGTATGACACCTGTTAGCTGAGCGTTACACCTCAGAGTTTAACTACCCGTGCGGGGGCCACACCACCCCCCTCCGTATACGTATATGTACTACTACACAGAAGTGATTTTTACTTTTGACATCAAGATTACAAATGCTGATGCTAACTTTGTGAAGTTCTGCAAGCAATGAGGACCATACAAACAAGAGGAGCTATTCTGATGAGAATACCAAACATAATTTTTTCAGTGGGGACTGCAGCATTATTATTAACTGCTAGTGCAGGGATTGCTTTTGCTAAAGATGAAGGGCGCTTTCAGACTACTGAAATTGTAGCTGTTGATGGGAGTGGCTATTACGTTGTAATTGACACGAAGACAGGAAGGACGAGCCTGTGTTTCTTTCGCCAAAAATCTAATTTCGTAGACGTCAATCCTATACCTAAGTGTGCGCTTTGGGCAGAGAGTGGCAATTAGTATGAGGTCTACGGACTTGCTATCTTAAGGCCAATACGATCCAGAAGGTTTGTTATGATAAACAAGATGATCAATGATGAGCCATAACTCTAAGACTTCCTTCACGCTCAACTATTAGCTAAGCTATCCCAATGATACGTATGTCTCTCCAAATTTGACAATCACTAGTAGGATATAGATAGGTTTCATTAAGACTTAATTA
>Ga0075445_10001858_pt1 | contig 10639 bp, 7 predicted proteins | sample CoawatmetaG02DNA_FD_72350 | JGI IMG/M metagenome (GOLD analysis project Ga0075445, IMG submission 72350) | Marine microbial communities from the West Antarctic Peninsula - Coastal water metaG029-DNA | ecosystem: Environmental > Aquatic > Marine > Coastal | place: Atlantic Ocean: West Antarctic...
CTAATGGGATAAACCAACTTGGGTAAATGCGACACATACATCGTCGACAAATATTCGGCCAACGGCTTTAATGCTAATGCAAGTGGTTCTGCAACGGGGTCATTCCAAGTGTGCAACTCTGTCATTAACTTCAACAACCAAGCCCATCCATAGGGTCGTTCCCACGAGCTGTTGAGTTTGAAATAGGCAAGATCAGCAGCCACATTGGCTGGGGTAATATGCTGTTGCAGTATCGCTGAAGCTTTGTCACCCCCCTCAATATCTGGAAAGGCCTTAAGTAGGCGCACCATAGACCAATGACCATGCACCGCAGAATGCCAATCAAAGCACCCATAAAAAGCCGGATGCAATACCTTAGGCGATGCTAAATCGTCATCGCCACGCAGCGTTTGGCTTAACTTGTTGGGGTATTCAGTTTCTGCACAACTCAAAGGCAACTGCATTAAATTGGCTGCTTCGTGAGCAGATATAGAGCCTGACCCACTCATGTTTTCAGAAGCAGTGGCTTGGCCCGATCCGATGACGATCACTAGTAAAAAAGTGGCCCTACACCATGGGAAATTAATGCGCATGAATTTTTACTCTTTTAAATGTGCAGCCAACATTCTTGCGGCTTTAAGTTTTGATTTAAAGTTTACATCTCGAGGGGCCGCGGCTCCAGGCTGACTTGAAAACCATACCATCACAGTATCTGCCGCACGGTTAATATAAATAACTTGGCCATGAATACCAACAGCGCAGTACTCTCCCTGGGCTGCATCCAGAACCCACCACATATTATGATAGGCCGTCCATGGTTCGTTGCCGTAATTTGGGTTAGCTTTCATATTTGACCGAAGCTTATCGGTAATATCCAAGGTCGCATCTACCCATTTAGCGGGGATAACCTGCTCACCACTAAAGCTACCTCTATCACGAATCATCATGCCAAAGCGTGCTGCATCTCGGGTGGTACTATTCATTCCCCCAGTCACTGCCGGCATGTAGGCGCGATCTACCGCAATATAGCCATCGTGCTCTGCACCCAATTTCGACCAAATATTTTGTTGGATATAGTCTTGGAACGACTGACCACTCACTCGAGCAACAATCCATCCCACTACATCAGCATTGCTGGAGTTGTAATCGAAATTGTCTCCCGGCTCACGCCCGCTGTCAGGCTTAATAAATTTGGCTAAAAAATCATGTACGCCATAAATATCTGCATTCTCTGGTTGCACATCGGCGGCACCAGGTAGCCAACCCAAGTTAAGTGCTGGCGCATAGTGCACCGCAAAGTCTGAGGTAAAGTCAGTGTAGGTCTCTTTGAAATCTATTGAACTCGCCATGTCAAGCACATGCTGAACAGACACCCGCTCAAAACCACTGCCCACAAGCTCTGGAATATATTTCGCCGGTGACGCTGCAAGATCCACTTTACCCTCAGCCACCAACAAACCAAGGGCTGAACTAGCTAATGACTTACTCATTGAAAACCAAAGGTGCTGCGCATGCTCATTGAACTGATTAAAGTAACGCTCATAAAGTAACTCATCGCCCTGCACAACTACCAAACCATCGGCATAGTTAGCCGCAAACAGCGTGTCAAGACCCATGGTCTTGCCTGCAACATCAGACACCGTGAAGTTAGCCAATTCTGATTGAGTAGGACCCGGCAACTCTTTAATTTGACCCTCTCGCGGAATCATCACCACATTTAACGGTGCCCCAGCATTGCGAAAAGTCCACTGATTAAAGGGATGCTCTCTATAGTTCTTCATAGTCGCTTGAGACCCCCGCGTTGGCGGAAACCCCTGCATCGCAGCAGGCTTTACTGCCTCATCTGCAGCCAATATTGGCATAGCACTTATAGCGCAAACAACTACAAAACAACCGACTAGTGTCATCTTCATAAGATCTTACCCTTAATGCTGGCGCTCCTCTAACGAGAGCTATTTGTTGCAGTTTTCGGTGCACTGAGCGCGCAAAAACCATCGACCTCTAGACTACCTTATTTGAGGATAAAACCAAACCTTATGGTAGCGTTGAAACTGTAAAAAGCGGCATTGCTTTTTTACGATGAGTTAGAGAGCGACTATGGTAATAACCAGTAAATTAACTCTGTCCAATTTATTTCCTAGGAGTCTTATTAGGTGTAGTATTGGCGCCCATTACGGCGATCGTTTAACGCGTATCTGCCAATATATAAAAACGGTCATCTCACCGGCCTATGATTTCAAAAAAGGGGATATAACATGGCGATGATGTCGCAGTTACTGGATAAGATGAAACCCAAGACATTAGAGCAGCGATTGGCAGAGCTACCGACGCTGTCAACGGAGGCGTTGACGCTGATCATTGAGGGAGACGACCCAGAGAGCTTGCGCATAGCCGCTGTTGCCCATCTTGTAGATAGCCCAGTATTGACTGCATTGGCGGTCGCTAATGACTCATTAAAACTCCAACAGGCTGCCAAAATTCGCATTGCGAGCTTGATTGACGATGGCAGTATTGTCGTGGATGAATTTAGTCGCCGTGACATGGACAGTTTGGTACAACTTTCGATTGTTGGGTTTTGCGAAAAGCCAGATGTCTTAGCACAGTTACTTAGCACTCATACCGATGAGGCCTTTCTTTATCAGATTGCCATAGAGGGCTTACCCGCGCGGGTGCGAGAATTAGCTGCCGCCAAGATTGAAGATGCCAACCAACTCAAACAATTATTAAAAGCCACTAGAGGGAAAGATAAGTTAGTGTACAAAATTGTCAAAGACAAGTGTGACCAGTTGCGCGAGCAAGAAAAACAGGCAGAACAAATTCAGGCGGACATTGGCGATCTCTGCGAGCGCCTAGAAGTCCACAGTAAGCGGCCTTTTGATAAGCAGTTTATGGGTAGAGCCACCCGTATGATCGCGGCTTGGGCAGACTTAGAGAGCGCATCTTCTGAGCCTCTCAAAAGTCAAGCTCAGCAGGCCATTACGCTCTGCAAGCAGACCATTGATGCCCATGAACTAGAACTCGCCAACATAGCCACAAGCAAGGCTGCCAATGAGGCCGCTGAAGCCAGTTTTGGGCAGGTTGTTGACCAACTCCATGTCCTGCTTAGTCAGGTCTATGGCTGCGACGGTAATGCTGATGAGGTTGCAATTATTCGGTCACAGCACAGTGCCCATATTGAACAGTGGAATAAGGCACTTGAGCTAGCCTCAGCTAATAACGCTAGCATTAAAGCATTTACGCTAGCTAATGAGGGCGTTAAACAACAGCTGCAACTCCTCAGTGAGTTTGGTAGCCTACAAAGTCAACTAGCCTTACTTACTGCCGATGCAATGCAAAATGAAGAGCAAAGCGAAGAAAAGAAAGTTTCTGACCAACAGACCGCCTACAAAAAAATTAAAGTACGACTTCAATCTGCCAGCGCACTGCCATCGACAATGGTGCCGCAGCAGGTTAATGATGCTCGAAAAATACTGGCTGACAATGATAAATATTGGGCGGATAAAAAGCAGGCTGAAAGTGATCGTCAGCGCCATATTAACGCGCTAATAAGCCAAGCAAACCAAGCGCTGCAAAACGGCTTATCTCGGGATGCAGCAGGCATAAGGCGCACGTTAGAAAGAAAGCTAGGCGCCCTGGAGAAATTACCGGCGGCAATAACCGCCAAGGTTGAACAACTGGATGAGGCTTTGAGTAAATTACTGGACTGGAAGAACTTTGCTGTAGCACCTAAACAACAGGAACTGATTGACCAGATGCAAGTGTTGACTAAAAGCCAAGACAACCCTGAGGCGCTAGCTAGTAAAATAAAGCGCCTACAATATCAGTGGAAATCTCTGAGCAAAGATTCACAAGATCAACAACTGTGGGAAACCTTTCACAAACTCGCCGAGCAAGCCTATAGCCCTTGTAAAGTCTATTATGATCAAAAGTCAGAGATTCGCCGCAGTAATATTGAGAAACGTCGTACTTTGGTCAGTCAATTAAATGACTATGTTACCGCCCAGTCTTGGGAGGGCGATGGCGATGGCGCCGACAGTATTGACTGGAAGTTAGCCGAGAAATTAATTGGCACGGCGATTAAAGAGTGGCAGAGCTACGCACCCACAGATCGCGATGCCAATAAACCTCTGCAAAAGAAATTTGATCGCGTGCTAGACACTCTACGAAGTAAGTTGTCTTCTCATCAACAGCAGAATGCAGAGCTCAAGCAACAGTTGATTGCGCAGGTCGATGCGCTTTTGGAAAATAGTGACAAACGAGCGGCCACGGAAAAAGTTAAACATTTGCAGGCGCAATGGCAAAAAGTAGGCGTGGTGCCACGCAAGCAAGAGCAAAAACTTTGGCGTTTATTTAGAGCCAGTTGTGATGCCGTTTTTGCTCAGCGCCACCAGCAGTCAGTAGAATTTAAAGCCGAGCTAAATACCCATAAGGGTGTGGCAGAGAAATTAATTAAGGAAGTTGTAACTCTTGGCGCGCTGAGTGGCAAGGTCCTGCTGGATGGCCGCACTCGCGTGACTGAATGCAAACGGGAGTTCAGCGCTGTGGGCAACTTACCCAAGGCTGCAGTGGCATCGATTAACCAACGTTTTCAATCTGCCGTAACGGCGTTTGATACCGCTGTGACCAACCAACTAGCGCAAGCCAAACTACAACTTTGGGACAACCTGTTTACCGCAAGCGCCATGCTTGGTCTGGCGCAGACAACATCTGATGAATCAGCAAGTGATGCCTTACTGACTAAAGCCCAAGACTTTATGGCTAGTGTTGAGCAATGGCCCAAAAATGGCTATCAAGCGCTTGAGAAAAAAATGGCAAGAGGGAGCGCTCTAGATCGCACTGAAGATTATCAAAAAGCATTACGGTTGTTGTGTATTCGGGCAGAAATTTTGGCGGACCAAGAGACTCCCCCAGAGGACAAAGCCCTGCGCATGCAATACCAGGTATCTCGTCTGCAACAAGGGTTTGGTCAAAATAGCTCACCCAATGGCGTCAGTATTCAAGATCTAGTTATTGAGTGGATTGCTGCTGGAGCTGTAGCAAACGACATTTATGAGCCTCTACTTGAACGCTTTAATCATTGTCGGTAACTCTACTTTTCAATTAACTTTTAAAGGAATAAACCATTGAAAAAACTCTCTTTATTTTCCGTAGCGTTAATGCTCGCTGCTTGTGGCACAGCCACTGATAAACAGGTTGCACAAGCAACCTTACAAACCGCTGAGACCAACATGGCGGCCTACAATGGCGACTGTGCAAACGTGCAGGGCGAGCTGCCAAGCCTAAATGCGGTGGATCGTGACGAATGGGGGTCTGCAGGGCTAGACCTAGCCGCCATGGATAAACGCTTTGCGGCTGGTGATGACTTTTTCTGCCATGTGAATGGTCTGTGGTACAACAATTTTGAAATGCCAGAAGACAAAACGCGTTATGGGTCATTTACTCTTTTACGTGATAAATCCGAAGCACGAGTCAAAACTATTATTGAGCAGTTGGCAGCTGCGCAGCCAGACTCATCAACATTAGAAGGTAAGGTAGCGGCATTTTATAACGCCTATTTGGATACTGATGCGATTGAATCTATAGGACTTAAACCGGCCCGACCGTACTTGGAACAGATTGCATCGATCAATAATCTCAATGAGTTAGCGCAAATATTCGCCACCACCGGTTTTTCAAGTCCTGTTGGCGGTTGGGTCGATGTAGACTCCAAGGACACTGCAAATTATATTTTTTATCTCACTCAGGGTGGACTCGGCCTACCCGATCGCGATATGTACCTCAATAATGAGGGCAAAAACATTGAAACTCGCCGTGGCTACTCAAGATATTTAACGTTGTTACTACGCGAGGCCGGGTATGAAGATCCGAGCGAAGCCGCAATACGCGTTTTAGCCCTTGAAACAGAAATAGCCAGAGCACACTGGGATCGCACTGTCGGCCGCAATCGCAACCTCACTTACAACAAAATGAGCAAAGCTGAATTAATCTCACTGGGCGGTAATTTTCCGGTAGAGGCTATGCTTGACAGCTTAGACATTGCCGATCAAACACAATTTGTGGTTCGGCAATTAACACCTGATGAAGCCGAGATAAGCGAACTGGGGTTAACCGAAGAGCAGGTGGCTAAAATTTCTGGTGGCGGAATTGGCGGCATTATGGCATTGATGGCCAGCGCTGATCTAAGCGACTGGAAGGCCTATTTGAGTGCTCATTTTTTATCTGACCACGCCTCCGTGCTACCGGCAAATATTGATCAAGCGTTCTTTGAATTTTACTCAAAGCAGCTGGGAGGCCAAGAGCAACAGCGACCGCGCTGGAAACGAGCAGTGAGCGCTGTTGAGAGCTCTCTCGGTGAAGCCGTTGGCAAGGTCTATGCCGCACGCCACTTCCCTGTCGAGAATAAATTGGCTATGGATGCCTTGGTGGAGAATTTACGCAAAGCTATGGCAGAAAATCTCAACCAGCTTGACTGGATGGGTGCGGAAACCAAAATTGAAGCGCGGGACAAGCTCGCCAAGTTCACCCCCAAAATTGGCTATACCGAAAAATTTGAGACCTACGACAGCATGACGGTTAGCAATAGTGCTTTTAGCAATATTATGTCTGCTGGTGATTGGTCCTACCAGGACATGATTAGCAAGCTTGGGCAGCCTATTGATAAAACAGAGTGGTTTATGTTGCCACAAACGGTGAATGCTTATTACAGCCCCAACCGAAACGAAATTGTCTTTCCTGCGGCCATTTTGCAACCGCCCTTTTTCAATATTGATGCCGACCCTGCAGTAAATTATGGTGCAATTGGTGGTGTCATTGGTCATGAAATGGGCCATGGCTTTGATGATCAAGGCTCTAAATCTGATGGCGATGGAGTTTTACGCAACTGGTGGACACCGGCAGACAACGCAGCATTTGTTGGCAAAACCGACGCGCTTGTAGGCCAATATAATGCTTTTTGCCCGCTTGATAATGGTCAAGCCTGTGTGAATGGAAGGCTTGGGCTGGGTGAAAATACCGGCGACCTCGGCGGACTGTCTATGGCCTATAAGGCCTACAAAATGAGCTTGGATACCAACGGTGACGGCATAATTAGCGCTAGTGAAAAGGCTCCGATAATTGATGGTTACACCGGAGATCAACGATTCTTTATGGCCTGGGCACAGGTGTGGCGAACTATTTATAGAGAAGCTGCATTGCGCCAACAGTTAATTCGCGGGCCACATAGTCCACCGTACTTTCGTGTTAACGGCGTGGTGAGAAACTTTGATGAGTGGTATGAAGCCTTTGATATTGGCCCAGATCATGCTCTCTATTTACCGCCAGAGAAACGCATTAGAATTTGGTAAGTTATGAATAACGAGCGATGCTGACTAATCAGCATTGCTCTGTTGCATTAATAAGTTACAAATTAATCATCGATCAGAGTCCAATTTGTCCATACCCCATTAGTAAATTGGCAGTCAATAGAATCCAAAACCATATGAATTATTAAACCAAGGCCAATAAGGCGTGTTTTTGGGAACAAGCAAAGAGCCGCATAGAGTGCGATAAACCAGGGCTGATGGAGCGGGTGAAAGCCAATACTGCAGCGCGTCGGGTCATAAATAGGATTAGCAAGAAGGTGGTCAAGATCGACCAACATAGTCGCCATCATTAGTAAATACGCATGTTGCCAACGGCGGCGGAAAAACAACCCCGCAGCCACCGCGGGAACCATAAAATGCAATACTAGATGGAGCATTAAAACCCAGTAACACCGGATGGGATGGCTGGATAATCCCCCACCAATGGGGTACCATTTTCTACTGCCTGAATAGCCGCTTCGATAATGTCTAACGCCTCTATGAAGACCTGCTTGTCCATATTCAGTGCTGGGTACATACGCACTGTGGGTTCAGTGTCACAAATGGCCCAAACGCCGTTCACTAACATTTCGTTACGTACCGTGCGGGCAACAAAACTATCATCGTAATCATCACCAAACTGCGCTTTATTGGGGTGGGTAAACGAGATACCCATTAATAAACCCAAGCAACGCACATCGCTAACGATGGCATATTTTGTCGACCAATCGGCCATACGCTGCGCTGCAATTGCAGCGAGTTCTGCGCCATGTTCGATAACATTATCGCGCTCAAAGATCTCTAATGTTTTAAGACCCGCTGCACAGCCCGCAGGTGTGCCTGCAAAGGTACTACCAGCACTGGCTCGAGGGTTGTCGCCCAGAATCTCATCGCGGGCGGCTACCCCAGCACAAGGCTCTACACCCCCAGACAAGTTTTTACCCACCACCATCATGTCAGGAATGACATCGTAATGGTCAATACCCCACATTTTGCCTGTTCGCCCCAAACCGGTAAGCACTTCATCAACAATCATAAGCCAGTCGTGTTTGTCACAAATGCGACGAATACCCTGAATAAAGTCTGGCGAAGGTATCCAATTACCACCCTCGGCTAAACCCGGCTCCACGATAATGGCTGCGATATTGTCTGCTGGCACTATGTACTCAGGGATATGTTCTTCCAGATACCACAGACAATACTTCACATATTGCTCAGGGGTCATGTCTGCAGGAATATTTTGTGAGTACGGGTATGGCGCTTTGATCACCGCGCCATCCCAAGGCTCCATATAAAGATTGTGCTCGCTGGTGTAACCACTAATCATTTTGGTGCCTATGCCGGCACCATGGAATGAGGAGGTAAAACTAATAATATAACGGCGTTTTTTGTAGCACAGTGCCGTGTGTACCGCTGACTCCACTGCTTCAGTACCAGAAACTTCGAAGGTAAACCGTGGCAATTGCTTACCGGGCATAATCTCAGCTAGTTGCTCAGCTAATTCAAATCGTAGAGGATGCTCCCAGTGATAACCATAACGCTGGTGGGCATCGTGAACCGCGTCCAAAACCTCGGGATGGCAGTTGCCTAAGGGATTAGTCGCCCAACCATTTTGGAAGTCGATAAAACGATTGTCATCCAGATCCCATACGTAGTCACCCTTAGTCTTGCCAAGAATGATTTGTGCCGGCGGAATAAAGCCCTTGGCCCCGGACTCTTCAGCCGCAGCGTCATAGGTTAAACCATGACGAAAGAGTTTTTTACCAGAGGCGAGTCTAGCAGCGGTTTTAGGTCCGGGTAAGTTGTAGGCCATAGATCAATACATCCTTTTATTAGGGGCGTTGGTTAAACGACAATAAGGGTTGCTAATCATTGTTGCGTGTCACACTATACAAGCATATAGAGAATTAAACCGGCATTCAAATCAGCAATTGCAGGGGTCATTATTATGGCAATCACCAATCCCGACCATCACCATGAGCGGCGCAATCTGTTGATTGATGCAACCATCACCGCAATCGCCGAATTCGGACTGTCAAAGTTAACGTTAGCCAAGATAAGCTCCATTGCTGGGCTAACAGCTGGCACGGTTAACTTTCATTTTGACAGTAAAGAATCATTATTACTGGAAACTCTTAATTTTGTCTCAGAAGAATTTGATCGAGGCATTGCTAATGCGTTGAAAAATGCTGGCCCCGACCCAGCCAAGCGGTTGGCAGCAATCATTGATGCATCATTAGATCCGGAAATAACCGAGCACCGCAAGATGGCAGTCTGGCATGCTTTTGATTCAGAAAGTCGCGGCCGCGAGGACTATCAACGTATTCGCGGGGCCCTTGATAAACAAAACTTTAAGCTCATTCTCAGCCTGTGTGAGCAAATTATTAATGGCGCCAACAAACAGTCAGAGATAAGTGCTCGGGCCATTGCCAATGCTATTTCAGGTATTACTGACGAGGTGTGGAAAGAAATTTTGTTTGCCGGTGAGAGTTATGATCGGGACGATGCGCGCAAGGTGTGTTTGAGCTTTTTAGCCAGCATTTTCCCTTGGTGCTACACCATGCCTGCCGAGCATTCTTTGGGAAATCAGGCGGGCAAACTCGTTGAAGTAACAAGAGCGACTAGAGAGAATGTCGCCAATGTGGCGGTCTTATTTGATCAGTACCGTCAATTTTATCAACAGAACCCCGATGAAAAACTCGCCGCCAACTATATTGAAGAGCGTATTAGCACAGACAGCTCAGTCATATTTTTAGCCTGGTGTGACAACAAGGCGGTGGGCTTCACGCAGTTGTACGCCACTTATTGCAGTGTCGATGCAACACCAATATGGGTGCTTTATGATCTTTTTGTCGACGGTACTGCTCGACGATTAGGCGCAGGCAAAGCGCTGATGAACCGTGCATTAGAGCATGCCAAGCAAACAGGTGCGTCGCGCATAGACCTTGAGACTGCAACGGATAATGTCAGCGCACAACACCTGTATGAGTCACTAGGTTATGTGCGCGATACAGGCTTCTACAAGTACTCGCTAGAGATTTAATGTCTACTGTTGCAGTGATGCCATCACGTAAATAATTTCTAGTCCCACTGTAGCGCCTGCCAAGGCGGTAATGTCGGCATGGTCATAGGCTGGGGCTACCTCAACCACATCAGCCGCAACAATGTTCATGCCCGCCAATCCACGTAGAATTTTTAAGGCCTTGTCAGTGGTCATACCGCCCACCACTGGCGTGCCGGTACCGGGTGCGTAAGCTGGGTCCAGACAGTCAATATCAAAGGTTAAGTAAATAGGCATGGCACCAACACGTTGTTTAATT